>Ga0078972_1007552_pt1 | contig 24048 bp, 28 predicted proteins | sample YelNatPaOPGAMG01_FD_67568 | JGI IMG/M metagenome (GOLD analysis project Ga0078972, IMG submission 67568) | Hot spring thermophilic microbial communities from Obsidian Pool, Yellowstone National Park, USA - OP-RAMG-01 (SPADES assembly) (version 2) | ecosystem: Environmental > Aquatic > Thermal...
ATCGCTTAAGTTTCTCTTCCGCATGTGTAGTAAAGTCTACCCCTTTAATTCCCATGCTTAACCTTCATGATAAACAATAATTAATTTTTTGATCATAGAATTTCTAATAAGTTTCTCTTGTAAGCTTGAGATAAGTGATTTTAATCCACGCTTACTTCCAATAGAACTCACTAAGTTTTTACTTGTCAACCTAGTTAAAGGATCATTTATAATTTTTTGAACCAGCAACTTAGTCCAAGTAATTACTGATATCTTGTAGGGTGCTTCAGTCAATCCTTTCTCAAATGCCTCGTTAATTTTCACAGCAAGATTTAAACCAGAAGTACACCTTAGTTTTTTAGCAAGCTTAAAAGTTTCTTCCGTTGTAGGAAGAAAGCATTTTTCAAAGGATTCAAAATAGATTGGTTTAAATGGACATGGCCTCTAAAACGCAAAACCCTTTAACCTGTCGATATAACCTCCATACTCAATCATCATAGGTTTTCCCCTGAGCATTGCTTCTCCTAATTCCTTCTTTTCGAACACAATTAGATGTCTGCCTGTTGAGCATGCTACGATGTCCTTACCTTCACTTATCATCATATAATAATTGAAATCTTTGCTGTAGTCTTCCAAGTATAGATGATACCATGTCTTCATATCCTTTGAAACAGCAATGGCTTGAGGAGTTCCTAGAGCCGCTATCCATAAACCGTTATCGAGGAGCTTAAGATTGGCCATTTGAGCAAATCTTACATCACTATTAATCCACTTTAAGAAGATAATTCCCATTTGCCTTTTTCAGGGCAGTAGATGCCTATACCACCACGCGCTCTCTCTATCTGCAAGAGTACTCTGCGCCTGCAAGTTTATAACTTTCATTTGCCAGCACAAAGCACTATTATGTACCCCTTAGAACGACTAGCCGTAACCCACACAAATGGCTTCAAAATTATAGAAAGGAGTTTGAAGAATTTTGTGTTATACATTGAAATAACGGACTTCCTATTTAAATCCACCATTATGAAACCTCTCAATAAGTAGCGATAAAGTTCAAATTCCTGATTTCTGAAGGCTTTCTTGGATTCCGGTCTTAATGATGGAAATGTGGCGATAACCAAAGTTTTGGCGATTGCTCTTAAGGCTCCAATTGCGCTATCAATACTTTCGTAGCCTAATCCATGTAATACTTCTGCAGCAAGAACGATGTCAAAAGACCTAGATCTGGATGGAGGCCTTCTTTCATCACCGAGTATTACTTCGTCGTATATGCGCTTAGCACTCTTTAGTCTTTCTAGGTCGATATCAAGGCCTACTATGTATTCGACGTTTTTAACACGCCTTTTAACCAGGAATCCCCAAAAGCCTTACCCACAGCCCAAATCTAACATAGAGAAGTTTTGCACACATATTATCGCGCCTAAGACCCAAGGTCCAAGGCCTGGATTATGGAAAAGCCATGTATATTCAAGGTCAGCCGTGAGTTCCATCAAGTCACACTGTGAACGTAAGGTGAAGAGTACGAACTGGATTCTTGTGCCAACCAACACTAGCCTCTCGACACAAACATTTAGTTGCCTATTCTTGAAAACATAGTCAATGTTCAATCCTTATAGAAAGAGACAATGACATAAACTCTTTATTCAGTACGATGATATGTGTCATCCCATAAACGTCTTGAGTAGCATCTTTTCCGTCTTTTCCTTTTCGAAGAGATTTAGTATGTGTTCTCGTCCTTTGTCAGCTATTTCAAAATTCTCTTCCTTTGACAGTGAAAGAAGGAGGTCCACTCTATCCACGATAGCATCAACGTCAGCTGGAGAATATGCGAATTGTTCTAGTGAGGTGCCTTTAACTATTTCTAGTACTCCACCCACCCTAGAGGATATTGGTATGGTTCTCATGAGAATGGATTCAACAACGGCATATGGCATAGGTTCCTCAACAACCGACATATTCAATGACCCGCTAGCCTTCTGATACAGCTGCACTAGTTGTTCATACTTCTGCATATCGGACAAGTATGAACACAAGACATCAAGAGAGAACCTTCTTCCATTGATCTAAGAATTTCTCTCCCACTTCTTTAAGAGACTCGAAATCTTGTTCATATCCACCATACAATTGAGCTTCTAGCATCTCGGCTAACTTTAGCGTTACCTGATCGCTAAGCTGGTACTCGCTAGTTGCAGAGTTCAATATTTGCCTTATGGTCAGACCTTTGTACCCTGTTGCATTCCCGTATGATTGAAGAAAGTTGACAAGTATTAGCGCGATTTCACTTGAGCTACCCGCTCCCTTTATTAACTTTAGAGTTCGCATGACCTCGCTTAGAACAATTGCTTGTTTTGACTCTAATACTTGTTCACTAGCACATGTCCCAGTTGAATATGCTGATTCTGCAGTACTTTTCCCACTAACGTCCACCTTGGGCTCAGTTTGCCCGCTGAATTTTGGCAGTCTATGACTCATACCCTTTGTCTTTCTGAGCTTTATCCTCAGCTTGGTCTTGTCGAGGGGTAGGTAGGACAAAATCACAAAACCGAAAATTGGTGCAGCTAGCGCTATTGAACTTAGGGTGAACCATCCTACTAATGTAGCAAAGGACGCTTCTTTAGATATTATCTGAGGGGAAAAAAGTGCTGAGCCAGTTTGAAGGTAAGAAGTAGCCAAGACGTCCAAGTATTGCTTGAGAATATATGAACCAGCGACAGCGAAAATCAGAGTCGCTATAAGACCAACTCTCTTGGTTTGTTTGTATAGAAAACCAAAGAAGACCGTCATAAACAACGCTTCGTACAATGCGAGCCTAGCATAGTTTCTACCATACTCAAAAGTGGATGCTGTCAGAATCATGTCTGACACTACGTAAAGACAAACAATTGCAAGATAGAAAGAAGCTCTGGGTTTGCCAGTCAAGAAGTCTAGCTTACGCATAAGAACCAAGGCGACCAAACAGGAAACGACAGCACCAAACATAAATAAATTTGCAGGAGATTGGGCTCCAAAAATCGTATAATTTGAAATGCTAACCAAGGGTTGATCAGTAAACATGTGAATCAAATCCACCCGTGAGCCGTGCGGGCCCACGACGGAGTTTATGTGGTCTGCCAGCCTAATCACAATTATAGAACTAGTAAGGGAAAAGGCTGAAAAAGCCAGTGCAAAGCTTTTCAGAACTGTGATAAGTGTTCCTTTGGTGCCAAAACTTGATTCACAATAGAATACTGAAATGTAGACAAGAAGACCAGCGAGGATGGGATCCCACGAAGTCTTCGAACCTAAAGAAAGTCCTAGAAAGACTGAACTTAACCATAAACCCCTTCTATTACCCTTAACAACATAAAAGTACAGAGAGACCAAGGTCAAGGCTGTAAAAGTTGCCACGAAAATATCGAGCATGCTTATCAGGGAGAAGTCTACAAAACCAGCTGACGACAGCAAGAAAACCAATGTCGTAAATGCAATGAGCGGATGGAATTCAAGGGCTAAGTATACTAAGCCAGTCAACCCGACGAGTCCTGTGAACAGCGCGCTTCTCCTAGCTGCAACGAGCTGATTCGAGGTTAGGTTGGTTAACCAAGGATTATCGGGAGCTTTGAAGATTTCATTCTGCACTACAAGTGACAGCCCTATGATTAATTCGCCAGAGAATGGGTGGTTACCTGAAGAAAACCAAACGCCTTGAGGACTTCTCTTACCTTCGATAAATTCGATGTACTGAACGGAACGCCCCACATAATATCCTTCATCACCATGATAACTGTGAGTTGCTAGAATTGGCTCAAAGACAGCAAAAAGAGTTAAGAAGATACCTGCCAATACCGCTAACTTCATTGCTATCTTCCAGGGGAAAGCCCGCTTCATCCTATCATCATATAGCTTTAAAGAATATCTAAATTTTTTGGTTAGTCCAGCTTCGTCAAAAGTAATGGTATAGATTATTCTTTGGAGATAATTTAAATATGGGAACATTCTATCGCTTTAATACGCTTTCATAAATATTCTTAAGTTTATTTTGTTGCTGTCTTATAGAAAATTTTCCTTCGCGAACTTCTCTATAAAAGTAGCCTCTTTGTTTAAGTTCATCAGGATCCTCAATTAATTGTCTAATCTTTTCAGAAAGAAAACCCACATCCACGGGCATGTTTTCATCGGCTAAAATTCTTTCCTTTCAGCCGCTTCTTTTCTATCGTTTCCTCATAGCGGTTGCTCCACATATCTCGTTCGCGTCAATTTTAGGGCTGAGTATATACCTGGCATTGATGAGGCAGCTTCGCCTTTCTGAAGAGCATTTTACAGCCTATGGTGAAAGCCCCTCGCGAGAGTTTAAAGACATAATCGTTCTTTAAAGCCTGCTTAGAACTTGGCCATCATATATTTTAAGAATCACTCGGTCTTCACATATCTTTGGAAAACATGAGGCCTAGGGGGACCTGTGCGCCTTAAGCGATTAAGAAAAGTGAAAAAGAAGAAACTTTTCTCATAAAAATCATTTAATAGCTTTCTCTTGTAAGCTTAGACTTAAGCAATTTTATTCCACGTTTAGTCACAAGAGTTTTTACTAGATTTTTGCTTGTTGACCTTGCTAAGGGATCTCTTAAGATCTTTTGAGCTAATAGCTTAGTCCAAGTATACAATGGTATCTTGCAGGGTGCTTCAACTAGGCCATTTTCAATAGCATCGTTAAGTTTTACAGCCAACTCTAATGCTGAAATGCATTTCAGTTCTTTAGCAAGTTTAAAAGTTTCTTCCGTTGTCCATTCTTTAACAGTAAAGTAGTCGTTTAAAGTGTAGATGCGCTCCTTGTAAACTGTATGAGCTGCAGAAACTAAAGCTTCAGCATAGCTATTAAGACTTTTAATTCTAAGTCCATTAAAATCCTTAATACAAACGTGATTGAGAAGCTCTTGGCCGTCCATGTAAATCATGTTTCCAAGGGTTGGATGAACATAAACATCAACTATGGACGAACCTTTAACTAGAGTAGTACAAAAGGGTTCTTTAACCTCAACCTTAAAACCTAATTCCTCAATTCTCCTAATTATTTCTTCTCTTTCTTCAGATTTAACCAAAACGTCAACATCAGCTGGAACATAACTTACAGGCTTAACAAGTTTAAAGAAAGCAAAACTAAAACCATCCAAATCTTTTGACAAATTTTCAACTAAACGAACAATGTTTTCTAAAGCTTCTTCTTGTGACCTCCTTAAAGGATCTTCAATATCAAGTTTAACAAGCAGCTGAAGAAGAACTTTATTCTTGGACGCAAGATCGATTAAAGAATTAAGATTAAGATCTACTTCTATCTTTTGACTATCTTCTTTTATAAGGTTGATGAAATGCTTTGTTGATAATCTGCGCATACTACTTTAAGTTTTTGTCTAAAAATGCAAGAAGACTATCCATAGATTCATCTATACTCCTATTTGTTGTATCAAGAGTTAAAGAGTTCATACCTTCTGCTAATTTTTCATAGAGTATAAGCTGCTTCATAATAAAAAATGGATCCATGTCTATTCTCCTTTCAACAAGCTTTTGAAGATCTGCTTTAACATAAATTTTAGCTTTTGCCCTTAAAGCTAAAGCTAAAAGAAAACTCGCACTAATAGAACTAAGATAGCTAGGATCATCTGTTGTTATAACAACCCAGACGAGAAAATCAGGAATATACCTTTCAGCTATGACTGTATAGCCCAAAAGGTTAGGTAACATAAACCTGAGGAGCAAGACAGGCAACGCTGATATGAACTCTATTAGTTGCCATACTCTTTTAATGTGGCTTGGAATAGATATTCCATAGTAAGGATTATTGGATCCTTTGAAAGTGGCAAACTTAGAGAGAAACCTAGCGAGCATGGAAGCTAATGTATGAGTACCCCTCATCCATGAAATCCTGACATTAAAACTGTGACCTTCAAGCTTTCTGGCTAAGGCTTTAGCAAGGGTGGTTTTACCAGAACCGTCTGGTCCAAAGAGACATATTAATGGCATTTGTACGGTACAACTAAGATGTTCATAAATGTGTAAAAATTAGGAAGTATTGGTAGAGAACTACGTTTGAGTGGCTTTCCACTTCTTCATGCGTAAATAGACTTGGATCAGGGTCTATTAAGCGTTGCCTTTCTGAGTGTTTTCATTGACGTACTAATACCAAATTATAAATTGAGTAGTAAAAGTCGTCCAACAAGCAGGGCTTCAGAGAGAATTTACTCAAGAAAAATTTCAGTAAAGAGCCAAGGATTGAGAGTTTTTGGTAAAAATGGTGAAGTGCACATTTTATTCGGCGTACTTAAAATTAGCTTTCCACCTATCTTAAGACTATCCTTAACATTGTCAAGAAAAAGCCATTTGATCTCTTACATGTTCTAAAGTCTCAAGAGAAACAACAGAGTCGAACGTATGTTTTCTAAATGGAAAATGCGTAGCATCTGCACAAACACAATCGACATTATAAACTATCCTTCGTATTTGAGGACATCTTTATCTATGTATACGCTTACCACTACACTAACGTTCGCTTTCCGCCTTAATATACTGGAACCGTAGCAAGTACCAGATGCAACATCTAACACTATACCACTGCAAAATTTAGAGGCCAAGCAATATTGCGAAATATGTTCGCTAGCTGTTTCATTACTACAATATCCGAGCAAAATGAGATCTGGAGATTTAGTTAAGGGGTCTATATGTTTTATAAGAATCCTGTGAATAAGATCCATGAGTTCGGCCATTCCTATTTTACACCAATAATTGGTTCATTATTAGTTTTTGAATCTCTACTAATGTCTTTGCCCCTGTGTTTATGTAGATGAAGTTCATGGATGAAAGCGCCCTTGATATTTGTAAAAGCAAAGTGCGTTGCATTTGAATATAATCTTCTCTTTCATCAAGGCTTCTCCTTAGCTTCCAACGTATTCTTAACTCATCATTCTTAGCATCTAAGAAGATTATTTGAGTAGAACCACATAAGTTCATCAGTCTTAGCAGATAATTAATTGAAAAAGAATTCACTCTTAAAGGTAAACTTATGATTCTGCTCAAGTAAACATAATCGGAAACCGTGCTTGGAATGTACTCCTCAACAAGCACGATATAGCCCAGCCTTAGAGGAAGATATACACATGTGAGAAACTTTAAGGTAATGCTGATTAGATCTAAGCCAAGCCATAACCTGAAAATCCTCTTAAACAAAGTTGGTTTCTCTTCAAGAAGAGCCCTTATCGGAAACACATCTTTTCTCTTACTTGCAACTATCCTAGCCAGCAAAATTTCGAGGATAAAGGCAAACAGGTGACCCGTTTTCAGGAAGTTCACCTTGACCTTCAATCCTTTCCGTCTTAGCTTTGAGCATAGAATCTTCATATGAGTTGATTTACCCGATCCAACCGTACCTATGAAGGCTATTACCCGTGATTGCGACATGAATAAATCCTTCTAAAGATTTATAAAGATTAATGAGAATTCATGAATAAGTGATTTTCTTCGATGAAATTATCCTTGCCACATATTGAGGGAGATAAATTCTTGTAACCTCTTTTATACGTCTTTTTATCTTATTTTATCCAAAATGTTATGCTTTATCAAGAAGCCATAGCCTATGAGTTTATCCCAATAGGCTTTATACTCTACCATTACAGGTTTTGAAGTAAAAAGATTTTAAATCTCACCCGCATTAAAGACAAGCAAGCTTTTCCCCGTCGAGCAAGCTATCGCACCTTCTCTAACACTTAGAAGCATTATATGATTATATTCTTGATGAAAGCTCTCGATGAAAAGAGGATATCATAACCTTAAATCTCTAGAAGTCACTATAGCTTGGGGCGTCCCTAAGGAGGCTACCTATAAATCTTAAAAATTTTATGCCACAAAACTGAGCATAAAGCGCCACCTTAAAATATGAATTCCCATTTATCTTCATCTGGATGATAAATGCCTATCCCTCCCTTTGCAAGCCCACTATCCATACCAAAAGCAATTTTATTCTCCAGCACTGCAATGGAGACGAACTGCCAAGGGCCTCTATAGAAAGGTCTCCTAGAGGAACCTAAGTCCTCCGAGAAGGCAACCCTTGTAAGACATTTATCATCTAAAGTGGAGATCAACCATTTCCTGTTAAGGGTCAAAGGCTACGTTATGGAAGTGCTTAGATTGCTTATCTATGTCGAGGTTTGTAACTATCTTTTCCCATTGTTCAAGATCCTTTGACGAGTAAATAGCAGTGGGTGGTAGCCCATATTCATGAATGAATACCCTCCCTTCGCCCCCAGTTAAGTGCCAAAAAATATTTCTCGAATTGCTTGCTACCAATACAACCCTGGCTTCACCACCTTTAACTAGGTAAAGCTTATCATCAAGACTAATGAGAATATAGTCCTTCTCTACTTTAAAGATGAACTCAGAGTTTCCTTTCGCACCCCTTACCATTTTAACGAATTCCAAATCCGTGTTAAGGACTGGTAGGAGTAGTCTTTCGCCCTCCATCAGAAGGACATAAACATGATCGCCGATAACGGCTGCGCTCAAAGCGTTTAGGGAAGCTTTCTTCACGAATGCTCACACTTACTTGAAAGCTAAAATATATCCTTTCTCAAGGATCCTTGTTATCTTGAGGAGAGGCATTAAAATAGTTAGAAATAACTTGATTACCCTCGAAAAGCGCGACGATTGCCATGCCAAGTAAATGTCATAACTCTCTAAGTCAATCAGTACGAACCCCCTAAGCGAGTATCTATAGACGTTGTAACCCTTCTTAATGAGACCTTTCACATCAATTCCGCTAGGAAGCGCTGGCAAAGTTAAGACTACAGAACCATTATTCTTTACGAGACTTTCAATGTGCATAAGCGCATCAGCACGAAGACCGTGTAGAACTTCTAGGGCTATTAGTGTGTCAAATTTCTCTTCAGGATTAAAGTTTTGTATGTTGACTATGTGAAGCTCATCATATAGATTAAGCCTCTCCGCTTTACGGACCTTATCAGACGATATGTCCACGCCAACTAAGTACTCGACGTTACCTAGGTAAAGCTTTAACATAAAAGCTGAAAAGCCTAGTCCACAGCCGACATCGAGAGTTCTACCCAAGGAACGCTTGCTCTTTAGGAAACCTAAAACCCATGGTTCAATCCCAGGGCTATGGAAGGCATACGTGTACTCCTCATCATAACTTGGCTTCATTCACTGAAAACCTCAAGCAATCGCTGTTTGGTCACTTCGTTGCTAAATCTTTTAAGCGTAACCTCCCGCAACTTAGAACCAACATCAGCCAGTTGATCTCTAGATAAGGATAAGACCATCTCCATCCTATCAGCCAATTCGTCAGGGCGTCCCGGCGTGAACATCAGCCTCTCCGCATAGGTTCCTTCAACAATTTCAGGTATGCCGCCAACCCTAGAAGCTATTGGTATTGTCCTCGTCAACATTGATTCAACAACGACATAGGATAACGGCTCCTCGTTCATCGATGGGAAAAGTAAACCCCAAGCAATTTCATGTAATCTCTGATATTCTCCATAAGGTAACCTGTCCAGAAAAATCAGTCTAAAGCTGAGCATCTGTTCAAGTTTCTCTAGAAAACGTTTCTCTCTAGGTGTTACTTTGTGCCCATAGATCGCATAAACACTAAACTTTCTACTTTTCATTCTGGTCAACGCCTTCAGCAACGTGTAAGCACCCTTGATGTAGTTCCTCCCGCTGGGATATATCAGAACAGGTTCATTGCTAATCCTTTTATCGACTTCAAGGAGCGGAGGGAGCGGGTTGTAAATCACTACAGTCCTATCTCTCAGCTCCGGCAAATATTTTAGTATAATCCCACATTGCCTCCGAGAGACACAGATTACTCTGTCAACATATTTGAAAACACATCTGTTGACGTAGTTTATGTAATGCCCAATCCCCGCTATCAGTGCTCTCGCTAGTCTTTCATGTTCTTCGTATTCGACAATGATGTCCGTAGCCAAGTCGGGTCTTCTGTTGGCAAGGACTACAGAAGTGAAGGTGAGTACCTGGTAGTTATGAAGGTGCAGTATAACTTTGACGTTTGGCTTCAAGTGCTTCGCAACAACTGCCATCGGTATAAGAGTGTGAGAGGGGATGTAAACAATGTCGGCCTCCTCGATCAGCTTCCTGAGCCAGTTAGTGTTGGCTAATAGTTTGAGCCACTCTACGGGCTTATATCTAGTCTCCAAGACGCTCCAATGGATATAATTGGCAAGCTTCAAAATGTCTGCTTCAGGCTTCCGAGTCCCTGACACGATAAATACATCGAAATGCTTCAAGAGAATGTTCTTGACTATAAGGTAAGTAGCAAGCTCGCCGCCGCTTCCCTCAGGCCAGAAGAGCTTTGTCAACACGAGAATTCTAGGCTTCATAATCTTAGCATCCATTGAATTCTCTTAATTGTAAAAGCTAAACCTTTAACTTTATCTAAATACGCCTTGTAAGGAGTAAGAAAAGGCTTACTTCTCAATGCCTGCTCAATATCATTAATATCAAAAATGAGTAGTTCTTTACCCGTTACACCTACAATTTTATCCTTCCATATCTCAACGTTAACAAAAGGATTATACCCAGTTATAGAACTATCAATATATAGTGGAGACCAATACTTCAAGTCTTTTGACACAGCTACTGCTGTTGGAGAACCTAAACAACCAATATAGTAATCGCCAAACTTGATTAGCGACGTAAATTGAGCATTATAGTAATTAACAGGTTTTAAGAATGTGAAACTCCATTCATCATGCTTAGTATTGTAGACACCAACACCACCTCTAGCAATACCACTATCAAAGCCAAAAACCCATTTATCACCACTAATAAATATGGGAACAAATTGCCATGGGCCTTTATAAAGTGGTTTCCAAGCGTAACCATAGTCTTGTGAAACTGCAACCCTAACAATGTTGTCATCACCAAGCGTTACAATTAAGCGTTCTTTACTATCATCGAATGCCAATGAGTGGAAGTGCCTTGACAAAGGATCTACACTTAAGTTCGTAGAGATCTTCTTAAAGCTTCTAAGATCTTCAGTAACATAGATACCTGTGGGGGGCTCACCATACTCCTGAACGAATATTTGCCCATCGCCTTCTGTAGCATGCCAAAACCAATTACCAGGCCTAACCCTAAGAATAGCCCTAGCCTCACTCCCAGAGATAAAGTACAGAGTTTCGCAAGCAGACACTAACAAACCGTCATGAGAACTTCCCAGTATGATGCAAGGAAAACCATGCAGTGGAACCACATTCTCTATACCACTATCTCTAAACTCAGAAACACTGCAGATACCTGCATCCTTAATAGTTATGTAAATCGCATTTCCAACTCTCTTAACGCTCATTGCAGGTATAGTAGTTTTCATTAAGCCACCTTATAAGTAATAACCTCTTCCAATACATGAGGCCCAAACCTCTCAACAGTATAAATTGCACCTCTAAGCACTGTTATTTTCAGCACATTTAGCATCTATTTTGAAATATCAACGCGAGGAAGTTCACTACAAGTACCCAAAGCTATCTACTTCTTCTATGACTCACAAACAAGGGTTGATAATGCTCTTTCTATTAGTGGTTTAAAACATATCGGTATCATGACATCACCACTAATGTAGCACACAACTTCTGTGTGTCAGCTAAAATACTCTTGATCTTTCTGGCATGAGTTAAATCAGCATCTAACTCTATGAGCTTAAGTGCATTGCTAGCATATTTTCTAAGTACATCCTGGGTTTCATCTTGACTAAATCTATTGACAACTACTAAGTGATGCGGTTTAAGAACATTCATAACACGTTGTATAATAATAGGAAAGTAGTATGCGTTGAAATTCTATATGCATATAATGTACACTTATATATCTCTGATTTCCTTTTCATCTGTGATTTTGTTATTGCAGCTTATTGATGAATAAGCGATGCATATAATTCTATATATTTCTGCGCTATAATGTTTATATCAAATAGTTCATGAACTCTTAGTGACTGATATTCTAATACCGACTTATAAAGGTTATGATCTGTGAGGAGTGCTATTACCTTATCTGCCAGGTCTAAGGAGTCTTCAGGTTTGTAAAGAGTTACCTTATCACCTACGATCTCTGGAAACGTTACTGCATTTGTTGCTATTACAGGTGTTCTGCATGCCATAGATTCTACGGTCCCTAAACCAAAGTTTTCATATTTTGAGGTTCTAACAAAGATATTGGCAGCTCTATAAAACAGTGGTAGCTTGCTGTGAGGAATCCAACCTATGTGAATCTTCACTCTTTCACTAAGGTTTTTCAGAGAGTCTTTGATTTTCTCGTAATAACTCTTTACCACAGCCCTACCCTTAATATATATGTATGCTTCCCTTCATTTCACTAAGAACATGCTCCATCGATTCTATGAAGGTCTCTAGGTCTTTTTTAGGTGATATTCTATCATTCCATAGAACAACCTTAGCATTTAAGGGTAGCCCAATCTTCCTTCTTGCCACTTCACGAGGAATACTATGGTTGAATAGCTCTGTATCAACTCCATGATGTATCACAACAATTTCCTTTGAACCTATCTTCCCCTCCTCATTCTACTTATTAAAGTAAGGGGAGCTACATAGACATCTATGTAATCATTAATCGCATCATAGGCCTCCCTGGGAAAAGGAGCATTATGAGGAACCATTATTACGTGCTTTCCTAACTTCTTGGCTCGCTGCGCTAATTCAATGTTTAAGGAGTTTAAATACACTAAATCAGCTTTATGCAAAACTAGGGGTCTCACGAGCCTATCTACGTACGGGGGGAACTGCCATGAATCTGTTAAATCGTCCATGAAGTCTCTCATAGAGGTAGATTACGAAGAGAAGAGGATACTCAATGTCGACAATAACACTTGCTTCTGAGCTAATAACATTCGGCAAAACGAGATTATAGGAAGCTAAGACGGACGAAGCCTCAAAGTATATCTTTATAGAGTTACTTCCCAGCTCCATTTTATCTAATCTTATGCCTCCTTATGCTTTGAGCGGTAGCACCCTAGCACTTTTATTTAATTCTAGTTTACCCTGCTTTTTTACATTATTATATATAATAAATCACTATTAGTTGTAGCACAGACGTTCAACTAATGCTGGGCTAAATAATAAGTATAAGGAATAGAATACCTTTGGCTCTACTGCATTCTCCATTCAAGTTACCCTCACGTAATATATATTGAGTCGAAATTTTAGATTATTAGCAAGCTGTGCTAATAGAAATTCTTCTTATAGTGTACACTTCATATAGACCCTTTGCAATTTTGAAGATCTTAATATCATAATTATATTTTTTTAATATTTTTAAACATTTATCCAATAACAAAGGAGAGTGAACCTCAAGAATTATAACATCAACAAGTCCTTTTGAAAGTCTATCTCTAAGGCCGTTTAAAACGCACAACTCAAAGCCTTCTACATCAATTTTGACGAAATTAACCCGCTCAATTAATAGTTGGTCAAGAAGGTTATCTAAGGTTATAACTCTTACAGAATACACTTCTCGGGCACCAGTAATATTATCATTAATATAGTACATCCCATCGGTTCCACTTTCGGGCTTTACAATAAATGATCTACAAGAAGTTTCTCCGGCAGCAAAAGGTAATGCTATAACATTTTTTACTCTATTATAAATAAGCGAATTGTACAATATAGCGAAATTATTTGGAGCAGGTTCTAAAGCTATAATTAGCTTACATTTATCAGCCATTCTAAGAGTCCAGAAGCCGTAGTGTGCCCCTACGTCGACGCATATACTATCTTTGGGTATCTGTATTTTCACCAGTCTATACATTGAGCCAAAATACACGTAGACTAAAGCTTCGCTAAAATCTTTGACCTGTTTATCAGATGGTATAATAACTTTTTTCCTAATGCCTAAAGGTAGAATTACACGTGATAGGAACCTCTTAGAAATCACAAAGTAACTAGTAAGAATCTTTCCAAAAAATGTTCTCGGAAAACCTTTATAAAACAAAGTACGATAATAGCCTTTTCTATCCCTCGATTTCAAAATAGATTTGAATGCTCTAAGAGCCCCACTCGCAGAGCTCATTCCAAGTACCTCAAGAAAAATCTGGACGAACACTCTTACAAATTCTTTTATCCATGTTCTGCTAAAATGCCTCTAATGAGGCCAGTAAAAGAACCTTTTATACTATGTATGGAGACCGCGATAAAAAACCTTATATGTAGATTCATCTTCAGCTTTAATAACAAAGCTAGAGGAGAGAAAAATGCATTATAGAGAGCGTGTGTAAGAATAACAACTCCTAATAGATCATAGTGTTTTGCAAAGAAATAAGTATCGTTTTCAATCAACTTCTCCCACCATTTTGGACCTTTTTCCAGTGCTAATAGTGCTCTTTTGTATGCGTGAAGTGTATAGTGCAATGCTTTGGCTTCACTACATGACACTATTTTATAACCTGCTTTCCGAATTCTAAGGGCTAGATCGTAGTCTTCGGCAACTATAGGTTCTTCAACTCTTATATCAAATAACCCAGCCTTTAGCAATGCCTCCTTCCTACATATTACTGTTAGTGAAAAAACCTTAAGGTTTTTCCTTGCGATATGATGATGAGCTCTGAGGACATTGATAGCTTTTACAACAAACCTAAGTGGCTTCATATAGATCTTAGCTATTATGGATTCGCTGCCAAGAGGGGTAATGACAGTGGAGTATGCACAGCCGGTGTCTCTTCCAACATTAATGCATCTAATTACTTTCGAAAGCCAATAAGGGTCTAACTCTACGTCATCTTCAAGTAGAGCTACTAATTCTCCCTTCGACCTAATTATGGCTGAGTTTCCTGTCCGACATCTATTCCAATAGCCCGCTTCCACAATCGCACAGTCCATATCTAGCGACTTACAGAGTTCCTTTAGCTCGCTACTATTAGATTCCGTAGCAATAACAACCTCGTAGTTCTTGAAATCTTGCATTTTAATCGAGCAAAGAAGCTTTCTAATATTAGTTAAGTTTTTACCCGTAGTGATTATAACCATGCTGACGTAAGGCTTTTTAAAATTCTCCTTATGGAGTACGCTAAAATTATCCAGAGTCAAGCATATACCTCCAATAGGTGAACACTATATTGAGACCCGAAATCTCACTCTCATTATAGCCGTATTTTACGTAAAACTTGGCGAAAGGAATATATACGGCTAAGGCTTGCTCTATATTATGCTCCTGCGGATCGCTTACTGTAAAAGCGTATTGAATTACGACATAGTTTCCCGCTTGTTTATGCTCTACGAAACTGGATAGTTCTATTGCAAAGCTGATATCATTATCGATTGCCGAAACGCTCCCTTGTAAAATTCTGTAGTTTGTAGGTGTTTTTAGGGGTGAAATTAAGCTCGCTAAAGATGATAAAATTAAAACCAATACTATAATGAATAAGCCTACTATATGTACTTCGCGTTTCTTCAAAACAGTAGCGAGGTAAAGAAGAACTGTTAGTGAAATTACAGGTACATAGCTTCCAATAACATATTTTGTGGGTGTTCCAGCCACTACAATAAAAAAGGATGTCGTGGCAAAAACCAAGATAAGCACGTTACTAAGCATCGCAAATAATAATAAAGAATCACAACTACGTCTAAATAGGCGGGGACTTTGCAAAATTACGTATAGTGTAATGGCTGTAAGTACCCCTAAAGAGGCCACGTAACCCCCGTTCGATGAAATGGGTACTTTTTGATAAGTTCGAGGGGAAATCTCTATTTCGTAGCTCCCGACCTTTAGGAAGCCTTTGAATAAAGTCTCCAACATGTAGGATGTAAAGGTCTGTAACGATTGAAAAGCACCCGTATAAAATGCCTTTAAAGTGAATAATATGAGTGCGAATGTTAACGTAGCAGTTAGCATATGTTTTAAGGGGTTGTTAATACTTGGTTTCAATGCTATTATGAGAAATAAGGATGCGAAGAATATTATTACAAAACCAATTGGATGCATTAAAATGCTCGTAGTCAACATCAATAACATGAATATGTATTGAGATGCTGTGGGCGTAGACCTCTTAATGATGTTTTTAATTAACAACATGACTATAAGTAATGCTAACACTCCTGAAAGACCATTAACATGTGACGCTGACAAAATGCCTAATGCATATGGATGTAGCGTGAGGAGTATCGGTATAAGCGCTATGAGCAATCTCTTTTTCGAATGGTCGCGAACTCCAATAAGACCTATAAAGGAGCGGAACATTAAGAACATAGAAAGTAATAGTAAAAACGTTATGAGCATTGCCGAGTAAGTGTTTGTTTTAGGGAATATTTGGAGCCCCAAGATTTGCGAAATAGTAACATATAGAAACACATGCATTGGCGCGAGATCGTAGAGAGGCGCATGCATAGATTTGAATAAATGACCTTGTTGAACTAATGTTAAAATATCAAGCGTATCTTCAGAGGCAAAAGAATTCGCACTGAGAGTATCCATCGTCAACCCCAATATCATGAAAATCCAAGCTATAGCGATTAGCACATTCACCGTCTTAGAAAGTCCTTCTGGTTCCGAACTCTTCCTAAAAGGCGACTTCACGAATCCTATGACTATGGGTAGAGTTAATATTAGGAGGTCATAGAAAAGCCACCCTACAAAGTACTCCATGGGTAATCGATACATAGTGGTTGCCTTGAATACGTATAAGAAATAAAAAGCGATCGATGCCATAATCCATAACATCATGAATACTCTAAAATATTTTTCTAAGCGCGTTAAATTTATATGATACCGTGGCTTTTCCTCCTCTATTAAGATGAGACCAATTAGCGTCAAAACAAAGAAAACGCTTGCTACAAAAATAAGGAATAGCGTTCTACTTGAAGTTAAGAGTTTTAAGTGCTGATCAATAATGTTGCAAATATCCTCGACGAGAATATCGGTATCCAAAATGATTACACCAGCTTATAGTAGAGTTCTACATAATTTCTAGCCATAGTCTCACTACTAAAAATTCTAAGCAGTTCTATTCTGCGATCCTGAAGTTTTCTAAGCATTTTAGCATAGTTATTATCGTTTGCCATAGTCAGCAGTGTTTCTGAAAATTCCTCTTCATTCGATACATCTATAGCGATACCGATGTCAAATGCTTTCACTAGCTCTTCGGACCAAGGTGCTTTGTGAGCTATTACAGGCTTATTTAAGAGCACAGCTTCTATAACTACCATACCAAAGGACTCATAGAAGCTAGGATGAACTAAGATATCACCTGCAGTGAGATATTTCAAAAACAATTCACGAGGAACCTTGTCATAGTAGAGGATCCTGTGAGCGTATTTTGATGAGTTAATGAACTTGAGCACATAGCGTTCTAAAGGGCCATCACCAAAGATGTGTAGTGCAATACGTCTATTCTTCTCGCTAGCTAGAGAAAAAGCCCTCAGTAACTGAACAATGCCTTTGTAGCGCATTAACCTCGCACCAAATACGAAGTTCCTAAAGTTTTTAGTAGTTGAATACTTCCTCGTTGTATTTAGATACTTAACGTATTGTGTAACATCCACACCAGGGTATATAACAACGTTTCTTACTGAACGGAGTTTCTCATTGCATAGAAGATTATAGTACATAACGTGTTTAGACACGTGAATGGCCACGTCTATGTATTCGAATACATCGTCCCCTATAGCTCTTTCTATTGTAGAGTACGTCAAAAGACTCATAGTCCACGCAGTATCCGGCACATCAAGATGTTTGAGAGAATCCCATTGTCTATTGAAAGGCGATGGAGAGCCGTGGAATACTAACACGAGCTTGATCTTTTTTAAGAAGCCCTTAAGAGCCTTTAAGAGAATATAAGAGTCTACATTAAGTTGTAATATATCAGGCTCATCACGTTCGATTATTTTTCGAATTCTCTCTCTATTGTATAATTGGAAATAAAAGTATAGGGGTCTTAGAGAGGGTGTTTTGAGGTAGTAGCACTTGTGGAACGCATTGAAAGTTTTTATTTCATTTCTTAGTATTGATGGCGTTATGACTGTGACATTAAGGTTTTTTTCTGTTAGCTTACTTACTAGCTCATAATTATATGATCCTATTCCTCCAGATATATATGGTGGGTACTCTGGTGTGATTATTGCAATTTTCATGTAGTCAAAGCCTATTATTATTCCAGCTCTCTTAAATGTTAGTTAATTTTAGTTCATTAATTAATTCATGAGCCGTTCTTTTAATAGCTTCTTCAGACATTATCTTAGGTGCAAATCCCAATGCACAAGATTCTCCTAAGCGCCGTATGTCCAGTACCATGATAGTGGAGCATTAAAACCTTACGCACCTCTAGTTCTTTACCACGTCTAGAGAATATACTGACAACACGCTGTGGATGCTTTGAAAGTGAATAACGTCACATTCTCTTACGGCGTCCAGAAGCCAGCTTTTCAGTTTACCTCTCATTCAAACACATTGACACCATTAATCCACTCCTCTCTTGGATTATCGATGCTTGACTCTCCACACAGCACGGTTACATCATGCCCTTTCTTAACAAGCCTCTCAGCCACGGACTTGACAAAATATCCAACATCACCTACATGCGGATAATATATTTCAGTACCATAAGTTTTCTTCAAAATCCCCTGATCTCTTACACTCTTTACTAGTGCCAAGTTTTGTCATTTTTAATGCTTTCTTGGTATTCATTCTTCCAAAATATGGACCCAGAAGCCTTATGAACAAGCTTGAATGATCTCGAATAGCGTCAACAGCCATAAAATAACAGACGTTTATATGCGTATAAGCCTGTAGAACATGGCGTCGGGTTGAGAGGAGACGTCAAGAACATCTCTCTGTCAATAGACAAAATTAAAAACAGAGGTTTCAAACCCAAGCTAAACAGCACTGAAGCTATGAGAAAAACTGCGCTAATACTTCAGAAACCGGGAGAGTCCGCATAGAACTATCAGGGTATACAGGAATGATCGGGCCAAGATCTTATTATGAGCAAATGTACAAGGGAGCTCTTATTCGGAATGCTATAAGAGAGGAATTTACGGCCTTCAGGTTGGAAGTAAATTCACGTCTTTCAATCCTAGAGTGTTAACTACTATGTTAGCGACTTTCTTAACTGTTATGTAGTCCTCGCTTCCAACGTTATACACTTCGAATCGCTTTCCAGCCGCCATGTTATATGCGATTAGCGTAGCCTCTATAGCATCGTCTATATAGATGTAGCTTCTTTTCTGGGTTCCATCGCCTAATATTTCAAGCTGCTTTGAGTTCTTGCAGAGCTTCACTACGAAATCATATATGACGCCGTGCCTCAGCCTAGGTCCAACAACGTTAGCGTATCTAAGAACTACAGCTTTTAGGCCATAGAGGTTAGTGTAGGCATGTATTAGGTTTTCGCAAGCCGCCTTACTCGCTCCATAGACTGAAACGGGTCTTATTGCGGACAATACAATCTTTTAATGTAAGCATCTACTACATGATTCCAGCTTGGAACTTCTGATTTTGGCTGTTTCCTAGCTTCATCTAGGAAAATAGCTATTTCTTTTGCTAATGCTTCATCACTTTTATTCAGTTGTGTTATCAGGGTTCTGCTTCTCCCTGAAAAATTAAGACCCCAAGGTTCGACTACAACTACTGGTACGCCTACAGCATTCGCTTCGTTAACTGTCAGTCCGTAAGCTTCCTTCTCTGATAGTAATCCAAATAGAGTGGCGCTGGATAGATATATTATGTACCTCTCATATGGTTGCGAAGGCATCATTTCGTATTTTATCTTTATCCTGTTTAGATATCTCATCAACCTGTTAGTATAGGAACCGTTTCCGAAGATCTTCAACTCTAAGTTCAGTCCCATGTTGTTAAGTATTTTCACGATATTTGCGAGTCTGTGAATGTTCTTATACCTTTCAATCCTGCCACTGTACATTACGTAGTTTGATGGCACCCAGTTAATTTCAGAAAGCCATTCTTCAACACCATGTCCTATGGTTATAGATTTAACGTTAAAGTCCTTGAGCACAAGCTTTGACTCCATAATAGAAACCGTATGAATTAGGCTAACAGAACGCAGAGCACTCCTAACGTAACTCCTCCATGCCAGCCACAAGATTCTCCTGAATGTTGTATGCCCAGTACCATGATAATGAGGTGTCAAAACCTTACGCACTTCGTAGTTTTTCAACACATCTAAAGAATATATTGACAACACGCTATGAATGCTGTGGAAGTGGAGCACGTCACATTCCCTTGCAGTATTCAGAAGCCAGTTTTTCAGCCTGTCCCTTATCCTTGGAATATGGTATGCGTCGCTGGGTGCCCGAACAGGCCACCTAAACACATGAACACCATTAATCCACTCCTCCTTCGGAGTATCGATGTTCGATTCACCACACAGCACGGTTACATCATGCCCCTTTTTAACAAGCCTCTCAGCCACGGACTTGACAACATACTCAACGCCACCAGTATAAGGGTAATAATGTGAAACTACAAACATCACCTTCATTTATCACCCACCAAATCGTATATTATTCCTCTGATCCTCTCTGCACTAGCACTCCATGTTCGCTTCTTTAAATACACTCTGACCTCATTGACCTCATTTTGACCACGATTTCTCGTACTCTTTTCTTTTTCAGCCTTGTTCAGCACGGTCACATATTCGTCTTCGCTTCCAGCTATGTTTAGTAAGCTGCTGTATGAAAGTGCTTCAGGTATTGGTGTTGAAACGACGTTTACTCCCTGCGATAGATATTCCCACAACTTGTTTGGGGCCGCATAGTAAGCTGTAGGATTCATTACATCGAATGGTATGGTACCAACGTCTGTTGCAGCAACATACTCTGGAATCTTCTCATGTTCAACGAAGCCAACCCAATCGGTTATATGCTCTATCCCTTCATGCTTTATCCAATTCATAGTGTTTTCAACGTATGCTGTTTGCAGTCGCCCACCAACCAGCATAAACCTAATCTTAAGTCCTTCTCGATAGGCCTTAGATAAAGCTCTAATTAGGGTTCTCATGTCAAGCCAGAACTCGATGCTACCTACGTAACCTACAACCAAGTCTTCCTCCTTATACCCGAATTTTTCTCTAATGTGACTTCCATCATATGTTTTCAGAAAGTGTTCTGAGATCCCGTTTGGAACCACGTGAACTTGCTCAGAACATGTTTTCCCTCGTACATTGCGAGCATAAATGGCGAGTGCGAGACCTGGTACGGTTACAGCATCAGCCATCCTGATTAGGGCTTGAGTCATGCTTTCGAAGGCTCCTTTGACAACTGTTCCTGATAAGCTGTGAATGTTGCATATGTAGCCAGCCGCTGAAGTTGGATAGTAGTCTTGTAAATCAAAAATAAAGGGCAATTTTAAACGAGAGACCTTCTTATAAAGTTCGAGCAAGAAAGGGGGAAGAAGATTTCCAGCCACAACAACATCGATTGATTCACGCCTAATGATCCTCAAGATCTCTTGAAGGTGGTTTAAAGCATTTGACAGATAGTATATTGACGTTCTGTTCGAATTAAATTCTAGAGGAAAATCGTGTATTATGCATTTGCTGGATAACTTGGTTTTCCCAAATATGTTAAATCGGACAACGTGGACTTCAAAGTTTTTGCTATCGTGAATTCTCTCGAATATCTGGTTATGCCTTTGAGGAAAGGGGTGGCCAAGGTAGTCACTGCTTGGTATCAAGAGAATTCTTATCATTAAATCTACCCTTAACCTTAGCCAGAAACTTTGATGTATTCCCTTTAGGTAGTGCTGGCTTTCCATCTCCTTTGAAGGCTACTAGCAGATCGAATAGTGGTGAGCTCTCTAGACTGTATTCTTCGAGAAGTCTGTATTCGATTAACGGTGTCTCTCTTAGGTCTGGCTCTTTTATGGTTAGACCGTTCTCTATCGCTTCCTTAAGTATTTGAGTTATATGTTTGCCCGCGGAACCGTCTCCGAGAGGGTTTTTGAAGCTTAATCCTCTTATTTCGTCAGCCCTTTCAGCTTGCGTAAGGGCCAGCTTAACGATTCTATCTTTATCTGCTCCAGCAAGCACATTAACATTAAACATTGTTGTTTCGGGCCTCTCAGTATTATATCTTAAGATGACGGCGGGAACCTTTAATGTGAAAGCCTCTTCTTGTACTCCACCACTGTCCGTTAAAATAACTTCAGCATGTGCTAGTACACCTAAGAACTCTAGATATCCCATAGGTTTCACTATCCTTACATGTTGGAGATGTTGTTGGATACCAAATTCCATTAGCTTTTTCTCTGTACGTGGGTGTATTGGAAATAGCACATCATAATATTGTGAAAGTTCTTCAAGTGCTGTCACTATGCCTTTAAGCCTTTGAGGGTTATCCGTGTTCTCAGCCCTATGGACTGTTGCTAGGATATAGTGGTACTTGTTTAGTCCAAGTTCAGATAGTAGTTTTTCACCCTTCTTTCTTGCTAAGTCTTCATATTCGTTAACCATATCCACGATTGTGTTTCCAGTTACGTGAACACTTTTTGGGGATGTGCCCTCAAAAAGGAGGTTTATTGCAGCTAGCTCTGTAGGTGCAAAGTGTAAAGTTGCCACTGCGTCAGCGATTTTCCTATTTATCTCTTCAGGCATGCACATGTTCCAGCTTCTTAACCCTGCTTCAACGTGAGCAAAGGGTACTGAACATTTTGATGCTGTCAGCGAGGAGGCGACAACAGTATTTGTGTCGCCTTCAGCCACAATAACGCTAGGCGAATACCTTTCGATCAGCCTTTCAAGACCGACCATTATCTTAGATGTCTGCTCTGCATGCGTTCCACTTTTTACATCCAAGTTTTCATGGGGATCCGGAATCTTGAGTTGCTCAAAGAAAATTTTGCTCAGCTCGTAGTCGTAGTGTTGGCCGCTCCATACAAAGATATATTCTAAACTTAGCCTTTCAAGCCATTTGAATACTGGTGCTAACTTAATCACTTCCGGCCTTGTTCCCGCAACAATCAATAGCGGCTTTTTTGCTTCGGACATTTTAGAATATTTTCCTTTCTCTCTTAAGTCTGAAAATTACTGTTCCCCCGCAGGTATATGGTTTTCCCGGGTCTGGGCATTGTAGGTAGCCTTCATCATCTTTCTCTCCGATGCCTAACAGTTTAGCTGACACACCATGGAGGAAGAGGGAGAGTAAACTTGTCATTGAAGTCAAGGCGTGAATACATATTTTGGCCGTATTACCTTTTTGTTCGATATAGAATCCTTTTATGGTGAACTTATCTCCAATCTTATAGTCTGCAGCACAATTTCCCCTTACTTCAACGACTTCAACCGTTACTTTATAGAAAGTTCCTTGATTCATTATCTCAGCTTAAGCAACCATCTGAAAGTCAATGATTTTTATCAACAGATTAATGATATACTTTAGGATTGTTTGCTAACCTTTTTGTTTTACGGTTTTTTGTTGTTTTGGTTTTTTAGTGTTGTTATCATTCTTTTCTCCATTCTTTTTAGTAGTAGTGCTATTGTTGAGAGTATTAGTCCTTGTCCTCCTAGTATTATTAGTGCTGTTCCTAGTAGTGCCCATCCTGAGTGCCATGCGTTTTGGAACATTAGTCTGTATAGGACCCAGAGGTATATTATTGTGCCTGGTATTAGTGCTGTTGCTGTTGTTAGTGCTATGAGGAATGCTGGGTTGTAGTGTCTTGCGAGGTTTATTGTTGTTGTTATTATTTTTGCGCCGTGTTTTATTGTTGAGAGTTTTGGTTTTCCTATTCTTTTTCTGTAGTTTATGGGTATTTCTGTTACTTGTCCTTCTGCCTCCATTTGTATTGCTATTTCTGCTTCTACTTCGAAGCTTGTTGACCCTATTTCTAGTGTTTTGGCTGTTTCCGTTTTTAGTAGGTACATTCCTGAGCATACGTCTGTTAGGTTTGCTCCTGTGAGTAGGTTGAATGTTTTTGTTATTATCCAGTTTCCCATCCTGTGTATGGGTGGGATGTTTTCTTTGTTTGTTCTTATTCCTATTATTTGGTCGTAGTTTTTTGCGTGTTGTAGGAATTTCCATATGTCTTTTGGGTCGTATGTGTTGTCTCCGTCCATTATTA
>Ga0078972_1007553_pt1 | contig 24047 bp, 25 predicted proteins | sample YelNatPaOPGAMG01_FD_67568 | JGI IMG/M metagenome (GOLD analysis project Ga0078972, IMG submission 67568) | Hot spring thermophilic microbial communities from Obsidian Pool, Yellowstone National Park, USA - OP-RAMG-01 (SPADES assembly) (version 2) | ecosystem: Environmental > Aquatic > Thermal...
CCCATTTTCGAGAAAAGGAGGATTTTTCGAACCATGACAACCTGGACCATCAGGCCGATCGTAACCGGCTACGCCAACTCGGACAAAAAGACCTATCTCTATCACCACAGCACCCACCCCTATTACAACGTGGAGGGAAAAGTTCTGCTTCCCACCCTGGCCTTTCTCGCTCAGAGGGAGAAGGAGTTCGTTCTCGTCGATACAGGGATGGCCTGGACCGAACGGGCCAGTCAGTATCACCATCCGGGTTCTTATCAACCCGAGGGGGCGGCGATTCACGAGCGCCTGGCGTCGCTCGGGATTCGTTGCGAGGACGTCGGGTTGGTGATCTTCACGCACATGCACTGGGACCATATCTTCTATATGGAGAAGTTTGTCAACGCCCGATTCATCGCCCATCGAAAGGAGTACGAATTCGCTCTTAATCCAATCCCCGTCTACTACAAGTCCTACGAACATCCGGTTCTTGGAATCCGGAGACCCTTTGAGGGGATCAAGATCGATCTCGTCGATGGGGAAGAAGAGATCGTAAAGGGGATCCGCGTTTTTCCAAGTCCTGGACATTCTCCCGGCCACCAGTCCGTCGAGATTGATACGGTCGAAGGGCCTTACATCTGCTGTGGGGATTCGATCTTTATCTACGACAATCTCAAGCCCATTCCGGAGATCCATTACTCCATTACGCCTCCTGCGCGTTTCGCGAACGTGGTCGAAACGTGGCGAAGCATCGAGGAGCTGAAGGCCAGAGCAAGAGGAAAAGAGTTCATTTTGCCAACCCACGCTCCGGAGCTGGAGACAAGGCCAGAAACGAAAGGGGTTCTCCGAACGCTTTGTTAGGACGACTCTCGCCTTGAAAGGGGCTCGGGAAAACATGAGATTGCTTCGGCACTTCGTGCCTCGCAATGACGAGAGGGGGAAAGCCCGCAATGACCAGACGGGGAAGGCCTCGCAATGACCCCCTTCTTGTCATTGCGAGCGGAGCGAAGCAATCTGAGGGGCCGGACTGAGAGGGTGGATCCTTTCGGCCCAAGGCCTTCATCGTATGGTCTATCGGAACCCGGGATTGCTTCGGCACTTCGTGCCTCGCAATGACGAAAGGGGGAAGGCCTTGCAATGACCGGATGTAGTTTCTCAATCAGGATTTGGGCAGAGCGTCCTCGGGGCCCCTCAGGCAACGAGAGCCCCGAAGTTGTCGAAGTGGCCCATCGGCCGACCTCTCATGCTGAAATCATTTCGTACAAAGAGAGATCGACATAAGACCCTGAAATAACCTCGAGGGTAACGAACCGATTAAAGTTCCTTTGCCGGGAAGCCGATATATCCGTTAAACCTCATGAAGGATGCGATCCCCATGATCGTCGTCACGCGGCTCAACAACACCCCATTGGTGATTAATCCGGATCTAATCGTTTTCATGGAGGAAACGCCTGATACGATCATCACCCTTTCCAACGGGGAGAAGATCACCGTACAGGAAAAGGTCATGGAGGTGATCCGTCGGGTGATCCAATTCCGGAGGTCGATCTTCAACTGCTCCATCCCGATCGAATAGAGAAATGGATAAAGCGACGTTAATCGGTCTCATTTTGGGCATCGGAGCGGTCCTGGGCGGCCAGACCCTGGAGGGAGGGCATGTAGGTTCGATCATGCAGGCCACGGCCGCGATTATCGTTTTGGGAGGGACTTTTGGTGCGGTTTTTGTGAGCTTTCCCTTTCATGACGTTTTGAGCGGCTTTAAGGCGATGAAAACGATTATCAAGGAGCCGCCCCAGGACCCTCATCAAATCATCACCCAGATCACGGGCTATGCCAACAAGGCACGAAAAGAGGGGATTCTTTCCCTCGAGAAGGAGATCAAAAACATCGAGAATCCTTTTCTCAGCAAGGCCCTCTCTATGGCCGTCGATGGAGCAGAGCCCCACGTGATCCGGGAAGCCATGGAAACGGAACTGGCCTACTGCGACGAACACGGGAAGGCGTCATCCAAGATTTTCAAGGCCGCGGGAGGCTATGCTCCGACCATCGGCATTTTGGGAGCGGTCTTGGGCTTGATCCACGTCATGGAAAACCTGAACGACCCAAGCAAGCTGGGGGCCGGGATTGCCACCGCCTTTGTGGCCACGGTCTATGGGGTGGGATCGGCAAACCTCCTTTTTCTTCCGTTTGCTACGAAGCTCGAGATCCGGCATCGCCATGAGATGATCGTCAAAGAGATGATTCTCGAAGGGGTGGTGGCCGTGGCGACAGGGGAAAACCCCCGACTGATCGAGGAGAAGCTGATTTCCTTCCTTTCGGAGAAACAGAAAAGCTTGAGGAACATGGAGCCGAAGAAGTCCTGATCGGGTCGGGCACACGTCAGAGGAGCGCATCGAGGAGCCAAGAGGATGGCACGAAAAAAGAAGCGCCACGGGGAAGAAGAACACGAGAACTTGGAACGATGGCTTGTCTCGTATGCCGATTTCATCACCCTTCTTTTCGCTTTTTTTGTCACCATGTACTCGGTTTCTCGGGTCGACGGCAAGAAGCTCGGTTCTGCTGTGGACTCCCTACAGCGGGCCCTTGGCTCCGTGATGCCGATCCAGATCACCCAGAGCCAAGCGGGCGTTTTCCCAAAAGAGAGCGTTCCCATCCAGTTTAGCCTCACGCCCATCGAAGGGAAGGCCTATACGGCCGACGGGAAAGCCCTTGAGAAGGTGGCCCGTCAGATCTCCAAGGACGTGGAGCAGCTCACACGAAGTAAACAGATCCGAGGCGAAACGCTTTCTCCCCTCCAGATCCGATTCATCATCGAAAAGCGGGGTCTTGTCATCCGGGTCTCGGAACATATCTTTTTCCGCTCAGGGGAGGCCTCGGTTCGTCCCGAGTTTGTTCCCGTCTTGGACGTGATCGGCCAGGCCCTTGAGAAGATCCCCCATCAGATACGGGTGGAGGGTCATACCGATAGCGTCCCCATTCAGACCGCCCAATTCCCTTCGAATTGGGAGCTTTCGACTGCCCGGGCGACCAACATCCTTCGCTACCTCCTGACCCATTTCAACTTCGATCCTGAAAGGCTTTCGGCAGCAGGCTACGGCGAGTTTCGACCGATCGCCTCCAACGCCACTCCTGAAGGACGACTTCAAAATCGTAGGGTCGACCTGGTGATCTTGAGCCAAGAAGAGACCGAAAAGGAACCGGCTCCGTTCTCTTCGGCCCCTGAGGATTCAAAGGGGAAAAAGGACGGAGAAGACCGTGGTTCCTCCTCCTGAATGGTAGCGAAAAGAGGCGCCGTAGGGGCTGAGAACCCTTCGGGCGATGAAGAGCCCCAGGCCTTTATGGCGTCCTCCTTTCGTGGTGAAAAAGGGGGTGAACAGAGAGGGTTCGATCTCCTTCGTGATCCCGCAGCCCGTATCCTCAATGGTGACCCAAAGACCGTGTTCCCGCGACTCGGTTGCTACGGTTAATTTCTTAACCGCACTTCCTTCCATCGCCTCGATCCCGTTTCGGATCAGATTTCCCAGGCCGAGTCGAATCTCGAGAGGCCTTCCCTTGAGAGGAGGAAGAGCGGAGGCCAAAGAGGTTTGCACTTCAACCTGATGCTTAAAAAAGAGGTCATGGTTAAGAAAAGAGAGTTCTTCTTCGAGGAGTTCGTTGAGACGAATCGGGACCATTTTCTCGGCCTCTTCGACGGAGGCCTTCTGGGAGAGGATTTCGACCATCTTCTGTAAACGATCAAGTTGGGCAAAGCATTCCTGGGTCTTTGTCCAGGTGGACGAAGAGGGGGGGATGCCCTCCTTGCGGAGCATCGTTTGAAGAAGTTCGAGCTTCATCGAGAGGACCTGAAGGGTTCCGTTGAAGTTATGGACAATGCCCTTGACCAAGGAACCGAGGGATGCCTCGAAGGACTGATCGATGAGGGCCTCGACGAATCGTTCCAATTCCGGAGAGCCCCATTCTCTCATAAGCATTCCTTCTCCGAGGGTGGTCAGAAATGATGAGAAAACAGAGCATTTGTAAATGTTTTCAGAAGACTTTGTCAAGGATTTTCAAAGGCCGCCGTTCTTCCTTCAGGACCGTTCGCCAAGCCTCCTCATCAAGATGTTCTTGAAGGATTGGAATTCGTTCTCGTTGATGGCTCCTTGTCTTTTCAGATCGAGAAGCCTCTCCAGATCGTCGAGCGTCTTATCCCGAGCGGCTTGCCTTCGAAGTTCAAGATCGGGCGGGATTTGGTTGAAAAGGACTTCGAGCTCGGTCAGTTTTTTCGAAAAGGGGATGAGATGAAAGTTCGTGAGGGCGGTTTGGTATTCTTCCCAAAGGCCACGAAGGAGTTTCAGCTCCTCCAGGGCCTCTCGTAATTGGTTTAGAAGGTGGTCGTTTTCCCTCACCAGGGCCACTTTTTCACAGGCGTTATGGACAATCACTTTCAGCTCATCGAGCTTGAAGGGCTTACGAATGTAGTCGTAGGCGCCTCCGCGGATGGCCTCGACAGCAGTGTCGAGGGAGGCATAGCCTGTCATCAGGAGGACGAGGCAATGGGGATGGCGCGCCTTGGCTTCCTTGAGAAGTTCGAGTCCGCCCACCCTGGGCATCACAAGATCCGTAATGAGGATATCGAGTGGATCGCTTTCCGCGAGGGCTTTTAAGACCTCTTCTCCATTCTCAAAGAGACGGATCTCCCTTGAAGCCCCGGCCAGAGCGCCTCCGAGGATTTCCCGAAGCTCCTCATCGTCCTCGGCGATCCAGATGCGTATCGGTGAAAGGAGAGGCGGGATCAAGGGGATGTCATGAGTCACGGAGTCCATCGTGAAAAGCCCTTTTTATGTAAAATCGTCTTTTGAGATGAAAAGGGGCTATCCTGTCACATCGACGAATCTCCGACCTTCCGTCCCACGATCCCGGTAAGCCCCAAACGATCGAGCGGCCTTTCGAAGGGTTCGAAGTTCCTCTTGTACCCTCTTTTGCTCGGCAATCACTTTCTCTGTGATGACCCGGTCGAGCTCAGCCGCTTGAAGCAGTGCGTTTCCGAAGGCCTTCCAGAGCCCATCCTCCTCCCCTTCGGTTCTCCTCGAAGGGATGGGAGGCTTGGAAAGGAGGGGGGCCTTCCCCGGGAGGAGCATTTCAGCATCGACTCGGTCTATTCTTTCCATGAGGTCCTGACGCTCCGCCAGGAGCGTTTGAACCTGAACCGAGTTCCATTGCTCCACCGCCTCATCGAGGGCTTTTGTTTTCTTTAGGAGCTCCTCCGCGAGCTCGACTTTCTTCCGGAGCCCCCTTTCATACAAGGTTTTTCGATCTCCCATCGCCTTGCCTTTCTCAAAACGTCAAGGTGGAAGAGGTGCTGGGTCGAAGGGGGTCGGGATTCTGGGCGACCTTCGTTAAACCAATCTCTCCGCTTCCCTTTTGGGATCCGAAAAGGGCCTCTTCCCAAGCCGACTTCAATGTTTCGAGCATGCTTACGACTTGATCAAGGTCTGTAACGCTCTTTTTTCGATCCGCGGCGAGGATCTGCCTCGTCATGAATGCATAAAGGAGGTCGAGGTGCTCTGCGATAGGGCCTCCTTTCTCAAAGTCGAGGGCTTCCCGGAGGGCACCCAAAATATCCAAAACCTTCTGGATCGCCTTTCCCTTCTCTTCGTATTCTCGGGAGAGGAGCTTCATCCTTGCCGTTTTCAAATTTTGCAAGGCCCCCTCATAGCAAAGCATGAGGAGTCGCTTGGGATCGGCCGTAGCGACCTCGATTTGTCGGTAAGCGGCGTGGGCTGCGGCAACCATGAAAGATGATACCTCCTTTACCGTCTTCGGCCCGTTAAGATCGGGTTACTCCTTTTAATCGTTTGAGATGGATCGACCAGAAGCGACATAGAGCATTCTAACGCCACCCCTGGTTGATCGCGTTGATCTGGCTCGAAAGCCATCCGCTCTGGCTCTGAAGCTTGCTCAGGGCGGTCTCCATGGCGATGAATCTCTTTTCGAGGGTGGCCATCTTCTGTTCCAACCGGTCCTCCATGGTCTGGATACGATGATCGAGGTTTGTGATCGCATCCTGGATGGTCCTATTCTTTTCAGTGAGATAGCCATTCACAGGGTCGGTAATGGCCTCCAGCCCTCGGCTCAGAAGCTCTGCCACACCGAAGCGTAAGGTTAAACTTCCCACCGCACCGGTCTCGCTCCCGGTATATCGAACCATCAGGCCGTCCACATCCCCCGAAAGACCGGTCAGATAGTCTCCGTCACTGCGGGCGTCGCCAGGCGTTACAAAATAACCCTCCAGAGGGTCGAGGCTCGTGATCTGGAGGTTATAGGTTCCTGCTTGCGTGTTCTTGGTATGAAGAATGTAGGTGAGATGGCTGGTGGTCGATGACCAACTCACCGAGAAAAGGGTGCGAAGATCGTCAAAATGGTTTGTCAAGGCATCTTGGAAACGACTTTCATCCAGGGTGAGCTTTCCGTCCTTCCCGAGGCTTACACCCGCCATCCCCACAGTGGAGAAGTCGTCCGAGGCCCCCGAAATTCGGCCCAAGACGGTGCCCGAGAGCAGGGCTCTCAAGCTCCGGAGGGTCCCGTCTCCGAAAAGAGGGGCCTGGGACGATTCGGGGTCGGCATTGTAGGTGAGCTGGTCATTGATCGCCTCGATGGTTTCATTATAGGCGTTGATGAACTGAAGGACCTTTTCCTTGATCCCTTCTTCATCCCGATTCACGGCCAGTGTGATCGTCGTATCGGGGTCTTCTTTCTTGAGGCTCAAGGTGACTCCTGGAATGAGGTCGGAGACAGTGTTGGTGGTCGGGTGAAGGGTGACCCCGTCCAGAATGAGCGTCGCATCGCTCCCTGCTTGAAGCTCCCGAACCCTGAGGGTGGAAATCGCGCCCAGGTCGCCGTCGGTATCGAAATGGAGACTGCTTTGGCTTGGCGTGAGGATCACGGAGAGCTGGTCGTCTCCCACTTCGTCATCCACGACCTGAATCTTTCCCTCCGCCGTGATCGAGGCCGTCACATCGCCATAGGCCGCCTCGATAGCGGCCAAGAGGTCGCCGATCGTCTTGTAGTCGCCGTCGTAAATCGAAAAAACCGTGTTCACGACGTTGCCGTTCGTGTCGGTCCCGCTGAGGAGGATCGTATCTCCCGATCCATAGTCGAGATAGCCGTCGATCTCGTCCAATCGCGTCGAGGCCGTGATCGGTTCCCCCCCTGTCGTCAGGGCCAGGTCGCCCAAGAGACCTCGAACAGGGCTTGTTCCGGATTTTTTCAGAAAGCCCAAGGTCTCCAGCACATTGTTTTGATCGGAGTAGTCGATGGTGGCTCCCTCGATGAAGAGGCGATAGCGGGTCGTTCCATCGGTCGTTTCCGTCACAATCGAAGCTGGATCCGAGGTGAAGGCATCGCTGAAAGCACTATTGATGGCATCCCGAATCGTATTGAGGGAATCGGTGGCAAGATCGATGAGGACCTCTCGGGTCACACCATTGAGGGTGAAAGAGACGGTTCCGCTTGCGGGGCTTGTCAGATCGAGGAGGTCCGCTCCACCAATGGCTTGATCCGCGGCCGAAAAGCGGTCGCTCAGATGTCCCCCTGCCACGGTGTTTTTGGCGGTCTTGGGAGAGGCGTCGAGAAATCCGAGAAGCTCCACGAGGTCGGAGGCTCCTCCGTTCTGGAGGCTTATCCCCTGGGCTCCTTCTCGATCGCTCGTGAGAACGAGTCGATAACCCCCAGCTCCATAATTAACGACGGAGGCTGTCACCCCGGAGGCGTTGGTTCCTGTGTTGACTCCGTTGATTTTGTCTCGTATCTGGACGAGGGAATCGGTTGACGCGACCTTGACTGTTCTCCCTCCGACGATGAGGTCGCCCGAAAGCCCCAACGACTCAGTCTGGCTGGCATAGCCGTTCGAAGAAAGCTTTTGGGCCGTTGCCAGTTGCTCGATCTTGATCTGATAGGTTCCCGGAGCAGCCTCGTCTCCGGTCGAAACGGAAAGAAGGGCCTCGGGGTCTGTCGTGGTATTGGAAGCCAGGGTCGCTTTGTAAAGATTGAAACTGGTCGTCTTGTTCAGGGTCTCTGCAGCGGTTTTGAGGGAGAGAAATTTCTTGTTCAGGTTCTGCCAAGCGCTGATGCGGTTCTGATAGGTCTTCTTTCTGCTTTCGACGAGGTCGATTCTTCGGTGTTCAATCGCTTTCAACTGATCGATGATCGTCCGCCAATCGAGACCGCTTGAAAGGCCACTGATGACGTTAGTGCCTCCCACGGATACCCCCTTTTTTTATCCCCATCTCTCGTTCAGGATCATTCCGATTTTGCTATCGAGCATCGACGCGATCGATGCCATCTCCTCCGGAGGGATCTGCCTGAGGACTTTTCCCTTGCTATCGAGAACCTTGATCACGACCATTCCCGATTCTCGATCGGGAACGAACTGGAGGCTGTAATTCATGGACCGCATGAATTCATTGATCCGATCGGCCAGTTCGCCAATCGCCTCTTCATCGACCCTGCTCCCTGCCCCTGAATTTTTCTCAGCGGCCGTCTCCTTGGGAGGGGCCGAAGGTTTGGCCGAAATCCCTCGGACCGACTGTTCCCGAACAGTCGTTGTCAGCATCTCTCCCTGGATCTCCTTCACTTCCATAGGGTTCTCCTACTCAAACCTCAGGAGAGACAGGTGGAGGAGGGCTGAAGAGCCCTCCTCCGAAGCCCTATCGTCCCAACAAGGCGAGGACGTTTTGGGGAAGCAAATTGGCCTGGGCCAACATCGCCGTGCCTGCCTGCATGAGGATCTGGTTTCGGGTGAAGTTGACCATTTCGAAGGCCATATCCACGTCTCGAATCGTCGATTCCGAGGCAGAGAGGTTCTCCACGGACACGGCCAGGTTAGCCGATGCGTACTCGAATCGACTTTGAGCGGCTCCGATCTCGCCCAAAATGGTGTTCACCGAGGTCAAGGCGCTGTCGATGCTGCTGATGGCCGCCTGGGCGCTGGCGATACTCGAGAGGCTCAAGCTGTCCAGCCCGAGATCGCTCGAAAGAAGGCCGTCCGATGTGGTGACGGTAATTCGGTCCTCAGTCGATGTATTGCCAGATCCGATCTGGAAGGTAAGGCTGAGGGAACCGCTCAACAGGGATGTTCCGCTATACTTCGTGTCGTTGGCGATCCGATCGATTTCCGAAATCAGCGCCGTGGCCTCGGCGTTGAGGCGGGTACGGCCGTCGGAATCGGTGTTGTCGGATGCAGCCAAGGTGGCCAGCTCTTTCAGACGTTCCACAATGCCTTCAATCTGGTTGGCTCCTCCTTCGGCGACCTGGAGCATCGCCGTCCCTTGGGCGACGTTCTGCTGGGCCATCCGAAGCCCCCTCACCTCGAGCCTGAACTTGTTTGCAATGGAAAGACCGGAGACATCGTCTTTTGCGGAATTGATCCGGTAGCCGGAAGAGAGCTTCTGCATCGAAAGGGCCAGTCGAGCATCTGTCTGGCTAAGCTCACGATGCGCATTCAAAGCCTGCATGTTCGTGTTGATTCGAAGTGCCATGGTTTTATCCTCCTTGAATAGAATAGTTGGGCTTCCTTGCCCTTTTGATCACAGAGAGGAAATCGATCGGCCCTCTCTTCGCCGAACTTCTGGTTTCGTCACCCTTGGACTCTGTCTACGTTCCTCCTTTCCTTCGGATTCTGCCCGGGCATTCTACCTATTTATCGGCCCACGGGATGAAAAACTTAAGGGCCTTGGTGAATCTCCTTCCTTTTTCTCCGAAAAACCCGGTGGAAGGAGAGGTTTCCCCTCCCTTTCGACACCTCGGGAACGAAGCCCCTCCATAAGCTCATTGACGAGGTTCTTCATCTCTTCCGTTGAGGGAGCCATGGAGATCATTTTCTCCAAAATCCTCTGGGATGGAGAGATGAAAAAGGCCACCTTCCAGGCTTCGAGGGAAAGCTTCTCCTCCCCCTTCTCGAACAGACGTTCAGCCACTTGCTCGTATAGGGCGCTTAATTCTTCGACCGTGCTCAGGACCATGTCCCGAGGAAGCCCGAGGTGCTGGAGCAAGGCGTCACAATGTTCGACCAGCTCTTCGATCTTTTCGAGGCGAAAACAGAGATCGCTCAAAGCGAGGCGGACCTCCGGCCGGTGGGAGTCCTGTTTCAGGGAAGCCAAGAAGAAGGAGAGGGCTTTTTCGTACTCTTTTTTTGATCGGTACAGCTCACCCAACTGCAAAAGGGGTTCCATCGCCTCCGGAGCGAGATCATGAAGCCGCAAAAAGATTTGCTCAGCCTCGTCCCATCGGCGAAGCTTCTTGTAAAGGACACCCAAGGTGGATAGGTTTTCGGGACTGGCCGCTCCACGTTGAACCGCCCGCTCGTAGTACGAAATGGCCTCCTCGAGCCTGCCTTCTTCCAGGCACATCAACCCGAGGGCCTGGAGGCTTTTATAATCGTCAGGGTGCTGATGAAGGGATTTCAAAAAGGTTTGAGCGGCCTTTTCTCTCTGTCCCGTTTCGAGATAAGATCGAGCGAGAAGGTAGTATTGGTAGTATCTCAGTCGCTGGAGGTTCACCGGGAAGAGGCCGACCTTGAAGGGGTAAGAAAGGGAGGCTTCGAGGGCCCTTCGGGCTCCCTCAAAATCGTTGAGCAAAAAGAGAGTTTCCCCAAGCCCGAAGTGAACGAGCCCCTCATGGGGAAACTGTCTTTGAAGACCCTGAAAGACGGAAGCCGCCTCTTCCAAACGTTTCGCCTCGACACAATATTTACCCAAAAGAAGGGAGGCCTCGAGAAAAAATCGTTTCTCCTCTCTTTGGATTTTCGGATCCTCCGTCACCTTCTTCATGTGGAAGATGGCCTCCTCATAGCGGCCTATGCCGGAGAGGGTCCGGCCGGCATGATAGTGGAGGATCGGATTTTGTGAATCGTCATCCAATTCTTTCAAGAGGATCGCCAAATTTCGTTCCGATTTCCTGATCACGGAGGCCGTATCGTGGTAGCCTGTGTGGCGAATGACGATATCCGTATAAACGAAAGAGATCCCTTTTTGCCTCAGGGTATAGTAGACCTGTTCATGGATTCTGCCTTGAAACCTTGCTCCAGGGATGTTTGGAAAAAGCCGGAGCTGGTGAAAAAGGGTCTCCCCGTCCACAACGGATTGGTTGTTGATCGTGAGGTAGTAGGCATGGGTCCTTCGAGGAGGAAGCGCTTTTTTGAGAGCCAGAAGCTTTTCGATCTCGGACCCGTCGACCCGATCATCGGCATCGAGCCAGAGGATGTAGTCCCCGTGGGCGTGGCGAATCGATTCGTTTCGGGCCGCGCTGAAATCGTCGTTCCAAGGGAATTCGAAAACCGAGGCTCCAAGGGCCTGACCCACTTCCCTCGTATCGTCAGATGATCCAGTATCCACCAGAACAATCTCATCGAGCAATGAGCGAAGGGGAGAAACGCAGGCCTCCAGATTTTGTGCCTCGTTTCTGACGATCATGCAGAGGGAGAGGGACGGCCTCCTACGGCTCTCTGATTTGCGATGACGTCGGACCAAAGTAATCTCCTTTCCCTTTGCTCCTCTCAGGTTTTCAGAGTCTCTTCTTCCTCTCCTGAAAGGAGCCGCTGGCAATGGTGAAAGACCATTTCCGGAGTGATTTGGCTTTGAAGGCAGGCATAAGGGGTTTGGGCCGGACACCACTCGGCGAAAAGCTCTGCAGGGGAGAGAAGGCCCTTCTTCATCGCTTCTCGAGCCGGCCCAAAGTATTTTTCATCCTCCAAGAGCCGGTAGCAGCCCGCGAACTCGCAGGAGGGTTCGATGGCCACGCTCTTCCATCCTGCCTGCCCCCGGCGATAGGGTAGGCGGCAGCGGCCTGGAATGACCGTATAGATCCCGGCGATAGCGATGTCGCTTGCACCGGCCAACTGGATGGGCCCGCTGTCTGTGCTCACGAGGAGAGCAGCCCGGGCGCAAAGACGGACGAATTCCAAGGGGCTGAGAAGGTCGATCAGAGAGATCACCCCTTTCACGTTCATTCTATGGACACCTCGCCTTGGATCGTCGGTGCTGTTCCCCGTTGCGATCACCGAATAGCCTTGGTCGAGAAAGATCTCGCAAAGCCGTTCCCAGTGCTCGGCAGGCCAGGTTCGATTAGGATCTCCCTTGGCGGCATGGAGGAGCACGATCTTCGATCGCTCCTCCGTGACCCGATATTGACGAAGCAATCGCTTTACCCTTCGATCCTCTCCACGGGAAATCGTTAGCTCAATCTCTTTGAGAGCATTTGGAACATCGAATCCAGCCGCTTTTAAGAAGGCGTCGACTTGGTGCAGATCGCCGACCCCATATTTGGCTGGGTTGAGATCGATCACCTTCTTTCCGTTTAACGGACAGTTAGAAATTACCTCATCCACGTGAGGGCTAGCTCGGAGTAGGGAGGCGTATTGTTTGGCCGATGCAAAAAACACTTTACAGCTGGGGTCCGATTGTTTAAGGACCCGAGCCAAAGGAAGGGCCATCAGGACGTCTCCCAACCCTCTTGCTCTCTTGATGACGTAATGGGTTTCTTGATCCTTTCTGTGCCGCGCCCGATTTGAAGGAAAAGGATAAAAGGTTGAGAAGGCCTGTTGGAACTCTTTCCAAGAGTTGATAACGATGATCCCTTGCCAAGGATCGAGGAAAACGTAGTCTGACGGATCTTTCCAGCCGATTAACTCGCTTCCTCGAAGAGAATAGAAGACAATGGCTGGCACCCCTGCGAGGGCCGCAAAGGTCTTACCCCAGGAATCGGCTCCGATAAAAAGGTCACTCGAGGCAATTCGCTTCATCTGATCCTCGAAGGAGTAGCTTCGTCGATCCAGCGCCTCACCCGTACAGGGGTACAAAGCCCGCTCTGCTGGTGTTCCGAGGATGATGGGGCGGATTTGGCGTCGATTGAGAAAAGCGATCAGTTCTTTCCACTGGGCTGGGTCTATGCGGTTCTGTTTACTGCCGACCATCCCCCGAAGACTTCCCTGAGGGGCCAGGGTGACCTGGAAGGGCTCCTCTTTTTCGCCCCTGAACTGCTTCGCCCAGAGAGGATGCTCTATCACACCATACTTCTCGAAGATGTTCAGCTTCCAATTCCATTCCCCAAAGTAGTCTTTCTCCGGTGAAGGCGTTACCCCCATGCCCAAAAAATTTGGCAGCCTTTCAAAAATAGACCTAAGCAAAAGGTGAGTAGCATAGTTTTTGGGGAAAGGGATGAGGTAGACGTTTTTCAATCGGGGGAAGCATCGAAAAAGGCTTGCCATCGCTTCTACCGAATTGGCGATGCTCACCACCGTCTGTCCGGGCGTCCGGTCGTAAAAAGTGGATAGGAGGAGGAGGGCGTCTCCGGCCCCGCCGAAGTGGGCATAGAAGGGACCAAGGGATTGAAAGATTTGAGCCTTCTCCAAAAGGTTTTCTTTGAGTCGCCCTTCCTCTGGAAGGATTCCATCCCTTCCTTCCGGAAGGATATCGGAGCTGAGATAGAAGATATTCTTGTCCTGCTTTTCAATGAAAGCCTCCAATGTGGGGACTGGAACCTCTTTTTCTTGGGTTTTCTTCGGCGGAGCGCTCTCTTCCTGCCTTTCCCCAACGATGAGCCGTTCGCTCTTTTGAAGGCGCTCGATACATTCCTGCGCAACCCCGTTATCGGGTTCGAGCGCTAACACCTTGTCAAAAACCCTCCGACTCTCATCAAGAAGTCCGGCCCGAAAACAGAGGAGGCCGACTTTGAGGAGGGTCTCCGTATCTTCTGGCTGGGATAGCAGGATGTTTTGATAAAACGTAATGGCTTCAGCGACTCGGTCGAGATGCACATAGAGGTCCGCAAGGTTTTTTGCCGCGTCGATATTGCTTCGATCAAGGCTGAGGGCCTTCTTAAAAAGGGTCAAGGCCTTCTCTGAATCCCCTTTTTGAAAGTAAAGAACGCCGAGGTCGTTATAAACTTCGGGTCGCTTTGGAGAAACTTCGAGAAACCGTTCCATCTCTTCTATGGCCTTTTCGATCCCTCCTTCGCTCACCCTTTCCCTCCTTTCATCCCCGAACGTTTTTCGAAGGCATGCCGGTGAGTAGCATTTCTCCACGGGGAAGGGCTATTCAAACTCTCCTTAAACCTCCGTCCTTTTTGCCCGGAGGTTCCAACCGAGATCGGTCCTCTCGCTCGTAGGGTTTTCCCATGGGGTTTTTGAATCGTTTGCAGATGCAACTCCTGGATTTACCAGAAGGATGCAAAAGACGCGCCAATCCGCCCGGACGTTGCCCAAACGCCTCCAGGAGACAAGCCGATAATCCTCTTTCAGTGCGGGTTACATGAACCTAAGAACGGTCATCGAAGAAGGCACCGAGAGTCGAGTTCATCATTAGGGTGTCCCGTCCAAGAAGGGGGAGGCATCATCTTCCCATCGGAGGCTCAGGAGTCTGAAGAATTTGCCTATGGGCGAGGCCGAAAGCATTTTAAGAGGATCACCGAGATGTCACTCGTTTCAATGGCGAGAATGTTCGGGTAGATTTAAGTTTTCCCTCGGAGATGTCGATAAGACTCATGACGAGAAGAGCCCATGATCATCACCAACTATCAGGTCCAGCATGTCTTAAGAGCTTACAGCCGGCAGCTTGCGGACGGGCCGAGGTTGTCCCGGGACAAGCTGTCGAAGGCGACCCAAAAGGACGAGGTGACTCTCTCTGCGGAGAGCAAGAAGATGCTCATGGTGGATAAGATTGCCAACCAACTGGTGGCCCACTTGACCCATGATCCCGAGCGAAACGAAACAGAACAGGAGATTTTGAACCGCCTGAGTCAAGAATTTGGCAGACCCCTGGAGGTTGGTTCGGACAACGGAAACGGTTTGGTCTTCAAGATTGTGGACCCCTCGAGCGGTGGTGCTACGGAATATGTATCGTCCACAGAAGCCGAAGCGCTCAAGAAGAGGCTGGCGGAGATCGCTCGGGCCGTAGTCTACGAAAGATTGGGTTGATGGGAGGAGGGAGAATGAAGATCTCCGATATCGAATTGTCGAAAACCCTTCAGTCTATTCAGCAGGCTGCTCAGTCAAAATCGACATCTCAAAGGGAGGTGGAGGCGGAAACGAAGGCCTCTTCCCAGCAGGTAGACCGGGTCGATCTTTCGATCCGATCGAAGGAGCTGAAGAGGATCGAAGAGGTCGTTGCCTCGGCACCGGACGTGAGAGCGGAGCGGGTGGAAGCCCTGAAGAAATTGATCGAAGATGGAAAATACGAGGTCGATTCGAAAGCCTTGGCCCAAAAGATGATCGAAGAAGCGCTCTTTGAAATCAACCGATAGGAACCGAATCCGCGTGGATCGAAAAAACCGTTCGGAGGAGAAAAGCCGGCTCTGGCCGGCTTTTTAGTTCGTGCGCCCGGACGGATTTGACCCCTCTGGAGAGTCCTTTAGGGATGGTTTCCGTTTGGACCAAAGGGGTGGCGATGGGAGTAGCCGCTTCGATAGAGGATGACCTGTTTGGCTCGGTTCTGTTGCGGATTGATGACGATCGGGCCCAAGAGGTTGGCCGTCATCTGGGGGGGACTACCGAGGGAGAGGTTGATGACGACGAGAGTCCGAAAGCCGTTTGCTCCCTTTTGAAGCCCCAATTCCTCGAAGTCTTCCGGACCGAGCTCCACGGCATAATCCGACTTGAAGAGAAGGGGATCGGTCAGGACAAAAGCAAGGGCCCCTTCATCCACCGACTGAAGCCAGATGAAGGGGGAACCTTCTCGATGCTCCACGAGGACGAAGCGTCTTGCCTCCGGGAACCCGGCAAGCCCTGAAGGGAAATAGATGATCTCTTCGTCGGAGACCTCGATCGTTCCAAAACGGGTGGTCGATATCTTCAAGAGGGATCCTCACTCCTTTCCGTGGGCGATGCGGTCGAAGGCGTCAAGGTCGATCCGCGCCGCCTCTCTGTTGGCTTCAGCGATCTTACGATAAATCTCTTCCCGGTGAACAATGGCCTCGGCAGGGGCCTCGATGCCCAGGCGCACCTGCTTGCCTTTGATCTCCACCACATAGACCTTGATGTCGTCACCGATGGTAATACATTCCCCGATCTTTCGAGTCAGGATCAGCATTTTCACCCTCCCTGGCAAAAATGGACCGCACAAACCTATCGAAGGTAATCGAGCAGGCTAAGCGCGCTCAGCCTGGCTGAAGAGGCCAATGCCGCCTCGTAGGCCAACTCCTTTCCCTTGAGCTCGACGATCATGGCCGCATAATCCCCATCCTCAATCTGAGAAATCCTCTCCGTGAGCTGAAGGTTCAAATCGGCAAGGATGGTCTCCTTTGCCTCGATTCGAGCGGCCTTCGCCCCCACGTCTGCAATCTCGTTGCTCAGGTGATCTTCCGCTTCTTTGAGTTGATCAATCTGGGAGGCGATCGTTTCGCCGTCGTTCTCCTCAAGGGCCTTTTTCAGGGTGCCCAGAATATCGAAAAGGCCTGATTCGAGAAAAACGCTCTCTCCGCTCTTTCCGATTTCAAGGTATTCCTCATTGCCGATCTGGATCCGAAAGGATTGCGAATCGCCATCGTAGCGGGCCGTTTCGATCCCGCCGGCGGATACCTTGGCAAAGGGACGGGTTTTGGTTGCGTAACCCGAGAAGAGATAACGGCCCCCAAGCTCGCTGTTGGCCAGGGCGATGGCCTGATCCAAGAGGTGCCCGACTTCGGTCGCGGCCTCTGCCCTGGTTTGGGCGTTCTGGGTGTCGTTCGCCATTTGGGTGGCGAGCTCCCGGGCCCTTCCAGCAACGTCGAGGACCTGAGACAGGGTGGACTCGCTTCGCTCCAACCAGGCCTTGCCCGCCTCGATGTTTCGGCCGTATTGTTCTGTCTGAGAAAGGGCGCTCCGAAGGTGCATCACCTGGGCCACCCCCATGGGGTCATCCGATGGCCGCCCGACCTTTTTCCCCGAGGCCACCCTCTCGTTAAGCCTGCTCAGCTCGCTAGAAAGACGAAGCAGATTTTGCTGCATACTGGAATAGATCGATCTCGTTGCGACCCTCATCGTTCTTCCTCTACCTCATCTCGAGCAAAGACTGGAGCATCTCGTCAGCCGTCGTGATCAGTTTGGCTGCTGCCTCATAGGCCCGTTGAATCTGAAGCAGCTCCGTCATCTCCTCATCGAGATTGACTCCAGAGACGGAATCCCTGAGCTTCCCCAGTTCGTCGACCAAGGTCTGGCTAAATTCCTGGCTCTCGTTGGCTTCCTCCGTCAGGAGACCGACCTCCGCCACAAGCTCTTCGTAGAACTCGTTTAAGGTTTCGATCCGAAGCTCGGACGACACAGAGGCGCCTCGATTCCTATAACTCCATTTCCGGATCTCGAGGGTAGCGCTGGTTTCGAGAGAGGCGATTCGAAGGGCGTTCTCATTGTCCCCCGGAGCACCCGAGATACCTCCTGCTGCGATCTGGCCAGGTGAATCGTCTACGTCGGTGCTTAGTCTGATGAATCCGGCAGCTCCCGTATAGTCGCCCGCATTTGGGGTTTGGGGGGGCGATCTGAAGTCCTCAAAGAAGTTTTTTCCCGTCTCGCCCGTAAGGGTGTAGCCCATCTGATGAAGCCGATTGACCTCTCGAATCAAGGTGCCTGCCAGTTCATCGAGGTTGGCAATATACTCTGGAATGACCTCGTCGCGGATATCGAGCCATGCCCCAATTTTTCCCCCTGTGAGCTTTTGGCTCACATCCGCAGGGATCCCATTCCAGTAAACCTGATCGCCCTCCTGGCTCAACGAAAAGGAATGGATCCCCTCCACAAGAAGGATGCCAGTCTGGGTGGAAACGCTGAGGGATCCCTCTCCGTTTTCAAAGGTCGAGATGCCGACCAGAGACGAAAGGGCTTCGACCAGACGGGTCCTTTCGTCCCTCAGGTCGTTGGCCGGGGTTCCTACGGCCTCGGCAGCCACGATTCGGTTATTCAAATCAGCAATCTGCCGGGTGATCCGGTTGAGCTCCTCGAGGGATCCGGCCAGGCGGTTGTTCATCTCCTTTTCTACGCTTTGGAGGTCACTTCGCATCGTGTGAAACTGGGTGCAGAGGGCCTTCGACCTTTCGAGGAGCGCCGTTCGCTCAGAGGTCCCCCCGGGATTGGCAGCCAGATCTTGCCAGGCTTTCCAAAAGGCCTGGATCGCCTGGTTTAGACCTTGCCCGGACGTCTCATTGAAGATCGTTTCCACATAGGAGAAGACCGTTCGCTTCGAGTCGTACTCCGCAAGGGCCGAGGTCTTCTGCGCAATGGCTCCTGCGATAAAGGGATCGACGTACTGGATGACCGAACCGACTCGGACCCCCAGGCCGATCTTGATCCGATCGGTTGAAAAGGGGCCCACTGCCTCCAGAACGGCCTTCTGTCGGGTGTAGCCAAGGGTGTTCACGTTTGCCAGATTGTGGCCTGTCACCTCCATGGCCCTCTGGTGGGCCATGAGAGCCCCTTTCCCGATATTGAGGATGCTGCTGATACTGGACACGATTCCACCCTACCTATTCCACCCTTCGATCAAGGGAGCAAGAAGAGAGGGCCACCGATCTCGTCTGACCGTTCTTCGAATAGACCGGGGAGCCTTTCAACGGATCGAGCAACAAGGAGAGGAAGCCCCTTACCAAGTCCAGAGATTCGACAACAAAGGCACGGTTTCGCTCGTTGACCTGGGTCACCCAACGCTTCAACCGGGTCAGGGTTTTTTGATAGAGTCTGATTCTTCGATGGTGAACGGGAGGAAGAACGGCGAGAAGGGATGAAAGGCTGAGCTCGCCGTTTCGTCTTCCCAGGTCCTGGAGGATCTGCCCGATCAGCCCTTCTGTCCTTTTTCCGAGATCGCGAAGTGTGTCGGTTTCTTCGCGGATCTTCTGCAGGGATTGGATGAGCGATTCGGGAGAAACAGGCTTAAGGTATGTCGAGACCTTCTTCACCTCTTCAAGGAGATGGCGGTACGCTTCGATCTGTCGTTCCATCAGCTCGTAGAGCAAGTCGACTCTTTTTTCGATGCCTTCGGTCCTCATCCGCCATTCTCCTTTTCTCTGGGACGTCGAAAGAAGATCACCTTGCCCTTCCCTTTTGGATTAGACTCGATTCCGACGCCTCGGGGCCTATTTTTCCCTCTGAGGGAGCGCTCTGGCTTTGGCGGAGCATCTTTTGGAGCATCAACTTCGTCAGCCCGATTCCCCCGGCTCTGGCCATGTTTCGGCTCAACTCCTCATCGAGCATGCTCTGACAGAGATCGCGGGAGGATCCCCCTCCGAAAAGGTCTGAGCGAGGGACGGTTTCTCGCATGCATTTCATCAGATATTGGATAAAAAGGGCCTCGAAGTCGGAAAGGGCCTTCTTCAGCCTCGCCTCTTCGAACGCCTGATCTTTCGGGTTTGTCTTTTCGATCAACGAATAGGGCCCGACGGGCCCCTTCAAGGAATCTATCGGCATCTTTTCCCTTTCCTTAAATGGTCCACTCCACACTCCCTCAGAGGATTTCCAGATCGGCCTGAAGCGCGCCCGCGGCCTTGATGCTCTGGAGAATCGAAATCAGGTCACGGGAGGTGGCTCCGATTGCGTTCAGGGCTCGCACAACCTCCCCCAGGCTCACCCCTGCCTGGAGAACCACCATAGGCTGGTTGTCCTCTTTGGCGGAAACCTCCGAATCGGGCGTGATGACGGTGGAGCCCCCAGGAACGATGACCGGGCCTGTCCCGCCTCCAGGGGGTAACGCCATCGGCTGGGCCTGACGAGGAGGCGAGGGTGAAAGCGGGGGCGGTTGGGATACGTTGAGCTTCTCCTTGATCTGGATGGAGAGGTTCCCATGGGCCACGGCCACGGTGGAGATCCGGACGTTCTCACCCATCACAATCGTCCCGGTCTTCTCGTTGAGGATCACCTTGGCGACTGTGTCCGGAACCACCTCGAGCCTCTCAAGAGAGGAGATCCAGGAGGCCACCCGGCCTCGAGCTGGTTCGGGTATGGCGATTCGGATCGTTCCCGAATCGACGGAGCGGGCAATCTCCTCTCCTGCCCATTGGTTGATCGTTTCTCTCACCTTCTCCGCTGTCGTAAAATCGGGGTTGAACAAGGTGAGAAGAAGCTCCTGCTTCCCGTCGAGATGAACCGAAACCTCCCTTTCGACCACAGCACCTTTTGTCAGGACACCCACGGTAGGATGGTTCTTTTGAACCCCTCCCCCCGCGGCACCGCTGACCGCGAACCCTCCGGTCACGATCGGTCCTTGAGCTAAGGCGTAAACCTGTTGGTCGATCCCCTTCAGAGGCGTGATCAGCAACGTTCCTCCCTGGAGGCTCTTGGCATCACCGATGGAGGAGACAACGACATCGATCCGATTCCCAACCCTGGCAAAGGGAGGAAGGTTGGCGGTCACCATGACCGCAGCGATGTTCTTCAGTTTGACCTGGTTGACCCGTTCGCTGTCCACATGGATGCCCATCCGCTCCAACATGTTGACAATCGATCGAATGGTGAACTCCGTGTTGGAGCCGTCTCCGGTTCCGTTGAGGCCCACCACCAGCCCGTACCCGATCAGGGGATTGCTTCTCATCCCCTTGAAGGTGGCGATGTCTTTCAGCCTCGCTCCCCAAGCCGGGCCCGAGGCCGTGAAACCAAGGATTCCACAAAGGATGAAAAGCAAGAGACAAAATCTCTTCACGACATTCCCTCCTCGCGGGTTCAGAAAGGCCAGACCCAATCGAGGGCTCTTGCGAGCCACCCTGGCCGCTGTTTGTCGCCAATGGCGCCCTGGCCGATCAGCTCGATCTTGGCGTCCGAAATGAAGGTCGAAAGGATGATGTTTTGCGACGAGATGTCCTCGGGTCGGATAACGCCCTGGATGTGGATGAATTGATTCTCGTTGTTGAGCCGGACCTGACGAGAGCCCTGGATCACGAGATTGCCATTCGGAAGAACATGAACCACCCGGGCGGTAATGTAGGCGCTCATGTAGGAGCTTCGTGTGGTTTCGCCCTTTCCATCGAACTTGTTCGCGAAATCGACCTTGTGCTGATTGCCGATCGGCGAGCCGTGGATCGTGAACCCGCTGGTCAGGACATCGAAGAGGCCGCTCCAGTTTGCCTCGAGCCCCGAACTTCGTTCGGTGTTGGTCGTCGCGTTTTTGGAGGCCTTGGCCGATTCCACGATGTTAATCGTCACAATATCGCCCACGTTTCGGGCCTTCACGTCGGCATAGAAGTTCGAAGCGGTCTTGGAAGACCAGAGGGAGCCCTCCTCAGAGGGCACGGAAAAAGAGGCCGCGTTGGAATCAAAAAAGGCCGTCGATCGGTTTGGAGCCGGCTGGGGCGAAACGCAACCCCAAAGCATCGCTGTGAAGCAGAGCCCTATCATTCCTTTAGGGATCTTTTTCGTCTTGACCATGGTCGTTTCTTCTCCTACCGAAAATCGATCTGGACCGTATGAGCGTCGAGCACCTTTCCGTAGACTTCTTTTCTGCTTGCAAGGTTGATGAGCTTGAGCCGATCCCCCTTTCGGCCCGCCTCTCTCGCCTCGCCCAGGGCCGTGATCCGGAACCGATCGCTCTCGATCAAAAGAACGACTTGATCCCCTTTGTTGATCAGGGGAGGGATCTCAACCATTCCCATTCTCAAAACCTCGTTGGGGTTGACACTGAGGACGGTCCGTTTCCCAATCAGCTCTTGAGGCTCTGTGACCACATCGGGTGGAAGAAGGGAAAGGTTTCGGCTCACCGCCTGAATATCGCCGGCCTCGATGACATGGTGTCGCTTGAAGTGCCGGGTGGCGACCCAAACCGGGCCATAGATATCGACCCGTGCCCGAAACCTTGCCTTCTTCACCTCGCGACCGTTCACGGAAAAGACGATGGTGGGGGAGATCGCCCCCCCTCGGCTGGCCTGCTCCGGAAGGAGGACCTCGTAGGTGAGGACGCCTGAGGGAACGATGATCTTCTCGTAGCCCGCAACTTCTTTGACCTCGACCCGTTTCCGTTCGTCCTGGATCAGTTCCTGAAAGTGGGCTCCGATCACCGAGGCGATCTCCTCCATCTCGACCGTTCGGCCTGCGGGGCGAAGTCCATTCGAGGTTTGACCTTGAGCCTCTTCTCCCTTCATCACAACAAGAAGGAGGATAAGGAAAAGAAAAAAGAGGGATCGAAGGGCTTTCATTTGACCTCCTCCTAACGCTTCAGATTGTTGGCCATCTGAAGCATGTCGTCGCCTGCCTGGATGACCTTGGCTCCCAGTTCGTAGGCTCTCTGAGCCATGATCATGTTGATCATCTCCTCCACCACATCGACGTTCGACATCTCGAGGAAGCCTTGGGACAACGTTCCGAACTCATCCGTTCCGGGATTTCCCTGAACCGGATCCCCAGAGGCATCGGTGGGGATGAAAAGGTTTTTCCCGAGGCTCCGGAGGCCTGCAGGGTTGGGAAAGTCGAAGAGCTGGATCTGTGTGCTTCCCAGCTCCTTCCCGTCGGAGCCTGAAGCGACAAGTTTTCCACCCGAGTCGACCGTGATGGAGGCCGTTTTAGGGGGGATGGCAAATTCGGGTTGGAGGCGATTGCCACTGCTGTCACAAAGATAACCCTCTTTGTCGAGCTTGAACGCACCGGACCGGGTGAAGACCTCCTGACCGTTTTGGAGGAGTTTGAAAAACCCTTTCCCCTCGATCGCAATGTCAAGAGGGTTCTTCGTCTGGGTGTAGTCACCCTGGAGGAAGACTTTTTCCACGGCCGAAACCTTCGCTCCCATTCCCACCTGAATGCCCGCAGGGAGTTGGCCGCCGGAGGAGGTTGCTGCACCCGCCGTACGGAGGTTCTGATACATCAAATCCTGAAAGTTCGCTCTGCTCTTCTTGAAGCCGTTCGTGTTGACATTGGCCAGGTTATGGGCCACCACGTCGATGTTGGTTTGTTGACAGGACATGCCTGTGGCCGCTGTCCAGAGTCCCCGTATCATGGTTCGTTACCTCCTGTTGGCTTCCTCATTCTTGGACCTCTCAGATTCTTCCGAGCTCGTTCGAGGCCTTCGAATCCATCTCGTCGTTCGAGTGGATCATCTTGGCGCAGGATTCATAGCTCCGAAGGCAGTCGATCAGCTTCACCATCTCCTGAACCGGGTTGACGTTCGAGAGTTCCAGACTTCCCTGAAGGAGCTGGCTTTCCTCCGCGGGGGCCTCGGGCTGGTTTCCTTCCAAACGGAAAAGGCCGTTTCCTTCTCGCTTCAGAGCACGGAGGTCTCGAAACGTGACCGGAACAATTTGATCGATCTCGACGCCATCCGCTTTTATCGACCCGTTTTTCTCCACAACGATCTCCCGGCCCCTCAGCGTCACCTCACCCTGTCGACCCAGAACCGGGAAGCCACTTTCATGGATGAGGGTCTTCTCTCGGTTCATCCGGAAGTTGCCCGCTCTCGTGTAGCGAACGCCGGAGGGTGTTTTCACCCGAAAGAAACCCTCTCCTTCGATGGCAAGATCGAGAGGGTTCCCGGTTCGCTGAAGCTCGCCCTGTTCGAAAACGGTCCCGATCTCTTCCTTCGTCTGGAGGGAAAGGGGTGCCTTCGAGGCGGAAAGCACTTGCCTGAAGAGAGGGACCTCTCTTTTAAACCCCACCGTTTGAACATTGCTGAGGTTGTTCGAGACGACGTCGAAGACGTGCATCTGTTTCTGAAACCCCGCAGCGAGCAAAGCCGATAACCTTCCCAAGAGAGTTGCTCCTTTCAAGACTTACCCCGGGAAGAGCAAACTTTGTGCCAGAAGCTGGGCCTGATTTGGACGGGATATGTTCTTGGTCTTATGATGGAGGAGGATGGAGCGATTCTTTAATATTTCTCGTCCATTACGAAGGCGTCGATCGTTTTAGCGAGTTTCTGCGTGGGGCTTTTCGTCAACCCGGATCTTGTCAGGAGATTGGCGTTGGGGAAGACAAGAGCATGATATTCCCCGCTGGCCAAGGCAAGAGGGAATTTTTTGCCTATCGCCCCAGAAATGAGAGAGCCATCCCTTTTTTCAAGACCCCACCAACTCTTTGAGGATCAAGGGCAGGGGGAGCAGGAGGCAATGGATCTCGGCGAGGAGGGATTGGGGAAGATAGGGGGTGGTCAGACCAAAATCTTTCA
>Ga0078972_1007554_pt1 | contig 24044 bp, 20 predicted proteins | sample YelNatPaOPGAMG01_FD_67568 | JGI IMG/M metagenome (GOLD analysis project Ga0078972, IMG submission 67568) | Hot spring thermophilic microbial communities from Obsidian Pool, Yellowstone National Park, USA - OP-RAMG-01 (SPADES assembly) (version 2) | ecosystem: Environmental > Aquatic > Thermal...
TATATCTAAAAAAATATCATTGTATACATACGCTACTGGAATACGAAATTTATCAATTATCATATTAATTTTTGATGAATTTTTTGAACGTTATGAAAACTTTGAGGTGTAGAAACTCGTGAATTTTTATATCTGGAGTAACCCCTCAGTGATAGCAGGTTTTTATAAAATATAAAGTAAATTTTTTTGCTTTATTTTTTTTACTGCATAAAATCTCCCCTTTCCCCTCTTTAAAAAAGAGGGGAAATTAAAAAAATTTTTCGTTTTTATCTCTCCCTTTTCTAAAGGGAGATTAAGAGGGATTTTCAATTTTTATTATCACCTTCTATAACTGAGGGGATACTTAATACAATAATTTTAAGTTTACAAAATTAAATTTTTTGATACTATTAAAACAAACAATGAATTGATAAGGAGAATAATTATGGAAATAACAACACGTCTACTTGCTTTAGTAGCAGAACTTGTATTTGTTCCAACACAGATAGAAGATAAAAAAGCAAGAATTATATTTGATAAAATATCTGATACGCATAATATTACATCATTTAATTTAATCCCCGGAGAAGGCATAATTATGGGAACAAAAAAAGAAAGGGAAGTTATAAATTATAAATTAATGAAAGATCGTCTAATTTTAATTTATGAATTTTGCGATAAAAGTTTAAACTATTATATTGAACTTGTTAATGATATGCTAAAAACTTTTACCAGTACTACCAATTCTTCGCTTTTTATAATGCATAATATAATTTTAAGAAAACTTTTAAATATTCCTGGCATAAATGACACAAGGGAATTTATAATAAAAAAGATGTATTCTCTGGACGAGGAGGCTTTAAAGCCATTTCAAAGACCCTTACATATGATTGGTAGCAGGATTTTTTTTCCTGCAAAAAATGAACAGGAAATTGAATCATACGATGTAAAAATAGAAACTTCTATGGATGACTCGAGGACGTTTTTTATTGAAAATAAAGGCATTTTCCCTAAACCATTTGATTTTACAAAAGAAACAAATATTGTAGAGGAAGACATAATAAGAACAGAAGAATTTTTGTCAAATAACGTTATTAACTTTTTAATGCAATTTACGGAGGAGAATTAAAATGATAAAAGTTGATTTTAAAAAAGAAGATTTTTTTAATATTGCGTCTGATGTTTATGTTATTCCTGTGTTTTTGGATGATAATGATTATTTTTTAGAAAAATTTGGGAAATATGGAAAAGAGTTAAAAAGACATATAAATGTTATATCAGATTCAAAATTTAAAAATTTAAAATATGCTGCAATAAAAATTGGAGATAAAAGCAAAGAAATAATTTTTTTAGGACTCGGTGAAAAAAATAAATTAGATGCTGAAAAAATACGATTGGCTGCTGGATTTGTTTCAAAAGAATTAAAACAAAAAAGAAAAAGAATTACAACAATTTACTGGATTGAGAATAAGGATTTTGCAAAAGCACAGATGGAAGGATTTTTACTAGCAGATTATGAATATAATAAATTTAAAACTGATACGCAAAATTATGAAAGAAATTTAATAATTTTTGATGATAAAAAAATAATAGATAGCAGCACGTTAAAAGAAATAATCACAGTTGTTAATGGAGTAAATTTTGCAAAGGATTTGGCAAATTCGCCTTCAAATATCGTCACTCCATCTTTTATTGCAAATGAGGCAAAAAATATTGTTAGGAAAAATAAAAAAGTAAAAATAAAAATTTTTAATTTAAAAGATGCAAAAAAGATGGGAATGAATGCTTTTTATTCTGTTGCAAAGGGTTCTGATGAACCAGCAAAATTTATTGTATGCGAATATATGGCAGGTGGAAAAGAAAAACCAATCGTGCTTATTGGGAAGGGCATAACTTTTGATTCCGGTGGTATATCTTTAAAGCCGCAGGCAACAGCACTTTCTAAAATAGAAGATATGAAATATGATATGTCAGGTGCCGCCTGCATGCTTTCTTTATTAAAAATTATTTCTGAACTAAATATTAAAATGAATTTAGTTGTCATAATACCTGCCACCGAAAATATGCCTTCAGGTAAATCCTACAAACCAGGAGATATAATAAAAACATTTTCAGGGAAGACGGTGGAAGTAATTTCAACTGATGCAGAAGGGCGGTTAATTTTAGCAGATGCTATTGCTTATTCTTTAAAATATGGACCTGAATTAATAATTGATGCAGCAACACTTACTGGCGCTTGCGTTGTTGCGTTGGGGAAATATGCGATAGGGCTGATGGGAAATAATGAAAAATATATTGAAATGATAAAAAAATCGGGTTATAATACTGGCGAAAAATTGTGGGAACTCCCTTTATGGGATGAATATAAAGAACAAATAAAAAGCAAAGTTGCAGATTTAAAAAATGTAGGAGGAGGTGATGCGGCAACAATAACAGCAGGTATTTTCTTAAAAGAATTTACTGTGGGGTTTCCGTGGTTGCATCTGGATATTGCAGGAACTGCTTATGATGTGAAAAATAAGGACTACATAGGAGAAGGTGCAAGTGGCGCTGGAGTTAGATTGATTTTTGATTTTATTAAAAATTTAAAGGAGGCAGAAAATGATTAAAAAGTTTTTCATTGTATTATTGAGTATTTTATTTTTAGTAGTAACGTTAAGTGCAGCTGATACAAAAAAAACAGCAGTAAAAAAAGAGGAATCAAAAAAAGAAGAAACAAAGGTTGTTAAAAGAACACCACCAGAGCCAAAAAATGCAGCTTTTAAAGAAAAAATTGGCATTGGCATTGATGTTGTTAATCGCAATGCTCAATTAAGAATATGGGCATCAAATAAACTTGCTTTTGATGTGATTGCTGGCTTAAATTTTGTTGGTGGTGATAATTCATCATTTGGTTTGAATTTAGGTGGAAATATTGTATTTCCTATGCTTGATGACCAGAAATTACGTATTGATTTAGCACCAGGTATGTTACTTACTTATGGTAGAAATTCTGTTTCAGCTGGCGGGGTATCATTTACCGAAAGTAATTTACAATTTTTATTTAATGTTGGACTTTCTCTTGAAGTATTTCTCGGACCTGTATGCAATGATTTAAGTATAGGTAGTTCAATTGGCGCTGGATTTGGCTTTAAAAATACGAGTGTGGAATCAAATTCTACAACAAACTTTGTATTTTCAATAGCAAATGATTTTACAGTTTATCCAGTGATAATAAGATATTATTTATAATTTAATTTAAACCGCCTGATTAAAAAATTATAATCAGGCGGTTTTTTTATTTTTTAAAAGTAATATCTTATTCCAACTCCTGCATTTGGTGCAAAACTTGTTGAGGGGATTAAACTAATACCTGGTTCAATTTGTAGAAAAACATCAATTGGTGCATCCCTTGGTATCCAGACAATTCCAATAGGAACCTGGGCTCCAAGTGCCATAGAATTTTTTGCAATACCAATCCAGCCCTTAATACCAAAATAAAAAGGAAGTAACGTCTCTTTAACATTTATAAGTTTATAATTATGAAATAAATATGCAACTCCAACTCCAAAACCACCCCAGTTAAAATCCCAGCTTATATCAAATTGCAGAGCGCCTTCGCGATTAAGCCAGTTTTTTAAACTTATGCCACTTGACATCCCAAAAACAATGCCAGCGCCAAATCCATTTGCTCCTTTATAAATTTCTGAATAGGACTTACTGTGTTGGATGGCTTTTTGGTTATAGGAAAATGCATTTAAATTAAAAAATATAATAAAACAAAGAATAGGTAATAAATACTTTTTCATCTTTTACCTCCTGTAAAATTTTATATATTATAATTATTTTTTTAATAATTTGTCAAATTAATTTTAAAAATATTTGTAACGCATCAGTTACAGGAGGTGACATCAAAATAAAAAATGCATAAAGAATTAAAAATCCACATTAATTTTTCTTTATAAACTAATAATTATCTACAAGTTAGCCCGTGGTAGACAGTACATTCAATTTTTTTGTGATTTCTATATACTTAATAAGCAACCGGGAATAAAAACATAGCTGGTGCCAGAGCAATTTTTTCATTAAAATCAGAAAATGCCGTAACTTGCTAATAACAAGGGGTTGGATTTTTAGTGGCATAAAAACAAAGCGGAGCACTCGGCTGACGCGGAAACCTATGCACTTGAAATCCCCGCTTGAACTTTAATAACAGGTCTCAAGAATATAGTGCCAAAACGACCTGATTTTATTCAAAAATTGTCTGACACCAGCCATGTTTTTTTGAGATGCAACATTACGAGTAAGCGACCGGGTATAAAAACATGGCTGGTGCCGCCAGAACAGTTTTTTCATTTTTTTAATTTTTCCATTTTCTGAGCTTGTGCAAAAAATAGGGAAAAATATAAAAAACAAAAACTGAGTTACAAAAATGATTAAAAAATAAGAAGAAAATAAAAATAGAAAAATTTAAAATGTTAAATTTTATGTTTTTTGCACGGGCTCTTCTAAAGTGAGATTAAGAGGGATTTTCATTTTTTATTATTAACTCCCATAACTGAGTCATTGCAAAATATAAAAAATTTTTCTTGAAATTTATATAAAAAAATACTATATTAAAGCAATTTTAATTGACCAAGGAGGAAAAGATGGCTAACAAAGATGCAAAAGTAAAAGAAAATGTGGCTGGGAAATACTATGTTGATGACCAGTGCATTGCTTGTGGCGTTTGTGAAGGAACTGCGCCGGAAAATTTTAAAATGAATGATGATGGTTCACATGCTTATGTTTACAAGCAGCCGGCAAATGAAACAGAAGAAAAGGCATGTGAAGAAGCAAAAAATTCATGTCCGACAGGAGCAATAGGCGACGACGGCGAATAAAATTATAAGAGAATATAAATAAAAAGCCCTTTTTGCGGAAATTCCGTAAAAAGGGCTTTTTTATTCTAAAGTAAAATAAATAAATTCCGATATAATAATAAAGCACTAGTGGGAGAATTATATGCAGAATTTAAAGAAATTAATTTTTATAGTAATTTATGCAATTGTTACGATTAATTCATATTCAATTCCTGATAATATGGGTAAAAAATTTTATATTGCTTTTCCATCCAATTATTATCCTGATGCAGAAAAAAAACTTTTTATTACATCCGACGTTAATACAAGTGTAAATGTTTATATTCCATCGCCACTTTTTAATAATAATTTTTCAGTGATCGCAGGGCAGACAACCATTGTTTCACTGCCGCAGAACAGTGAATTAAAAGTTTCAGATTCACTTTCATATACAACAATACGTATAACAGCAAATGATGATGTGACAGTTTATGGGATTAATCAGAGGTTAACAGTTACAGATGCATTTTTGGCAATACCTGTTGATGCCCTTGGAACAGAATACATTGTTCAATCTTATCCAAGCAGTTTGACAGAAAATCCAACGACCGGTGGAAGTCAATTTGCAATTGTTGGAACAGTTGATGGAACTTCAGTGACAGTAACATTACCAATAAATGTTAGTCCTTATGCTGCCGGAGTTCCTTACACATTTAATTTGAATACTGGACAGGCATATTATTTAAAAGCAACAGGTCTGCCAGATAATGATTTATCAGGAACATTTATTTCGGCAAATTATCCTGTTGCTGTTTTTGGTTCTCATCAGTGTGCAAATGTGCCGGTTTCTGAAATTTATTGCGATTATTTAATTGAGCAGCTGCCACCGATTACAACCTGGGGAAAAGAATTTGTAATTGTTCCGCTTGCTGGAAGAAAAAATGGCGATACCTATAGATTCCTTGCATCTGAAAATAATACCGATATTTATCTTGACGGTATGAAAATTGCATCTTTGAATAAAGGTCAAATTCAGGAAATAATAATTGATGGGCCAGGATATGTAACATCAAGTGATAGAATACTTGTAACCCAGTATGCAAATGGGGAAAGTTATGATAACCCTGTAAATGATATTGGGGATCCATTTATGATGATTGTTCCACCTGTTGAACAATATTTGAGTTCATATACAGTATATTCTCCTGATATTGGGACACCAATAACTCCGACATCAAATTATATAAATATTATTGTAAATAAACTTGATAAAAATAATGTTACAGTTGATGCAACGCCGGTTCCTGCTGCAAGTTTTACTGACTTAATTAACTGTAACTTTTCTGTTGCGAGGGCATCAGTGAATACAGGGACGCATACCATAACCGGAACATTGCCGCTTTGTGTTTTGGTATATGGATTTAACTGGCGGGAGTCATACGGTTATCCAGGTGGCTCTGGTTTCATTGATTTTGTTAGCACGCCGACGCCCACAATAACACAAACAGTTACAGCAACGATAACTAAAACAATGACAATCACAAAAACAGCGACAATAACAAAAACACCCACACAAACACTGACACAAACCTATGGTTTTACTTTTACAATAACGCCAACACAAACAGTAAAAGAAACTGAAACCGTGACTGCAACTATAACAATAACTTTAACCGCTTCAATGACTCAAACATTAACACAAACCAATACAATTTCACCAACATTTACTTTTACTCTGACTTTGACTGACTCAGTTACTTTAACTTTTACCCCTACAATTACAATTACTCCAACAAAAACAATTACAAAGACAATAACCGAAACGCTAACAGCAACATTAACAGGGACAATTACAGAGACAGCAACAGTAACTTCCACTTTGCCGCCTTTAACAGCAACACCGACAGTCAGCCCTACAGAGCCAGAATTAATTTTGGATTTAATAGGTAGTTTTCCAGACCCGTTTAAGGAAAATGTGAGAATTGTTTATTATTTATCAAAAGAAGCAACAATCACAATTAAGATATTTACAATTTCTGGGGAAGTTGTGGTTGAATATGGGAATTTAAAAGGAGTTTATGGCAATAATGAGTTTTTATGGGATGGATTAAATAAATCAAAAAGAAAAGTGGCATCAGGTGTTTTTATATTTAAAATAAAAGCAAATGATGGAAACGGAAACCAGATATTTAAATGGGGAAAACTCGCATGCGTAAGATAGGTTTTATAATTTTTTTAATTTTTTTAAATTTTAAAATTTTTTCCATAAATCAGGGAACTGATTTCTGGGTATCTTTTCCGAGAAATTTTGATGGTATAGGTGATAAAATTTTAATGATGACTTCTGATTTTGATGTTTCTGTTACAATAACAACGAGTGCAGGCAGCAATAATTATCAGATAACAGCGGGTGGTATTTTGCGTGTTACTCTACCTTCCTATATTGAAGCAATAGGTGATGATTCAATAACAAATACGGGAATCCATATTGTTTCATCTGCACCAATAACTTTATACGGACTTAATAAAACAACAGAAACAACAGATGGATTTCTTGCATTGCCATACGAAGCACTCGGAGATAGATATGTTATTTTAACTGCGCAAGGTCGTTTAGGAAGCGGGTCAATTTATGGTTCTCAATTTACAGCACTGGCAACAGAAGACAATACAATATTAACAGTAATACCTTCTGTGTCAACTGGGACAAGAATTGCCTGGCAGCCATACAATATAACTTTAAATCAGGGGCAGGTCTATCAATTAATGGATAAAACATCAAATGAAGCTGATTTATCAGGAACAGTAATAATGGCAGACAAACCAGTTGCAGTTTTTAGCGGACACAGATGTGCCTATGTTCCTGTTACATATCAGGCATGCGATTACTTACTTGAACAGATACCACCAAATGATGCATGGGGAATGGAATTTTCTGTGTTTCGGCTGGCTGGAAGAGCATACGGAGATACTTTGCGGATGATTACTTTTACTGATAACACAGAAATAAAAATAAATGGGGTTTTGGCATTTATATTAAATAAATATCAGGTAGCAGAAATGATAATGACACAGCATTCTTTTATTCAATCAAATGCACCAATTTTAGTTGCGCAGTTTTCAAATGGCAGTGATTTTGATGGATTAACAGGGGACCCATTTATGATGCTTATAACACCATCCGAACAATTTACAAATAATGCAAGGGTTGTTCTTCCTTTTCCTTCTTTTATCTATAATTATATAAATGTCATTGCACCACAGGAAGCAGTAGGGAATATAACTCTGGATGGACAAAATATTCCATCATATTATTATACTAAAATCGGGACAGGAAACTATTATGGGGTTGCTTTAACAATAACAGCTGCACCACACATTTTAGCATCAGGTTATAATTTTGCCGCCTATGCTTATGGTTTTTCAAATTTTGAATCATACGGTTATCAGGTTGGATGTGGGACAATAAAATTTACACATACAATAACCCCAACAATTACAATGACCCATACTATAACAGAAACTCATACCATAACTCAAACAGTAACAATGACAAAGACAAAAACAGTAACAAATACAATAACTTTTACAAAAACAATGACGCTAACAAAAACAATAACAAATACTTTAACGCCAACAATAACAAAAACAATGAGTATAACCCAGACCCCAACCTCAACCTTCAGTCCAACTTTTATGTTTTCTGCAACAATTACCTTAACACAAACCAGTGAACAAACTGAAACAATAACTGAAACAAAGACCGCAACTCTTACTCCAACAATTACAGAAACAGAAAATTTAACAAGAACACCAAGCCAATCGCCAAGTCAGACAGTGACGTTAACAATTACAAAAACAAATACAGTAACTGTTACAGTTACAGTTACTCAAACAATAACTAAAACTTTTACAATTACATTTACAGAAACAATAACAGAGACAGAGACAATAACTCTGACCGAAACACCATATATTATTTTTACACCAACAGTAAGTCCAACAGTTATACCAGTATTTGTTTTAAAAATAATAGGCAGTTATCCAGAACCATTTAAAGAAAATGTAAAAATTATTTTTTATGTTTCAGAAGATGCGATAATTGAAATAAAAATTTTTACTGTCTCAGGTGAAATTGTAACAGATGGCTTTTTAAATGTAAAAGCAGGGAATAATTATTTTTTATGGAATGGTTTAAATAAAGAAGGAAGGCAGGTTGCATCAGGCGTATTTATCTGTAAGGTTACTGCAAAAAATAACTATGGAAAAAAGTTGTCTGATTTTGTAAAATTATCCTGTATAAAATAATGATTTTGGAGGTATATCTTTGATTGAAAAAATTATACTTGCAATAATTCCTATATTTGTTGCGGTAGATGCGCTTGGCACTTTACCCATATATATTTCATTAACATACAATTTATCAAAAAAAGAAAGAAATAAGATATTATTTCAATCATTATTCACTGCTTTTACAATTGCTGTTTTATTTATTTTTATTGGTAAATTAATTTTTAAAATTATTGGAATAACCATACAGGACTTTATGATTGCAGGCGGAATTATTTTATTTTTAATTGCAGTTATGGAATTAATAAAACAGGAAAAACACATAAAAGATTATAAAAACGATTTTGGCATTGTTCCTTTGGGAACGCCACTTATCACAGGGCCTGCTGTTTTAACAATGAGTTTAATAGTGCTTGACCAGTATGGCTTTTCCCCACTTTTAATTTCAATTGTATTTAATATCGGTTTTGCTGGCTTAATTTTTTATTTTTCTGATTATTTAATAAAAATACTTGGGAAACCAGGGACAAACGCACTGTCAAAAATAACATCATTACTTTTGGCTTCAATTGCTGTTATGATGATAAGAAAGGGAATAATTTTATTAATAAAAAATTTTTATGGGAAAATATGAAAAAGTTTTTATTAATATTAATTTTTTTAATGTGTTATATAAATATTTTTTCTGCCTGGGTTGATGTTGATGGTATTGGGCAGGAGTCAAAAGAAATTTTTTTCAATAATCAACCAAATTATGTTCCTGATATTGCCCTTGATTCAAATGGTTATCCGCATATTGTCTGGTTTTCAGAGGAAGTTTCTGGCAACCTTGAAATCTATTATTTAAAATGGAATGGGGCAAATTGGGTTGATGCAGATGGAGTTGGTCAGGAATCAATAAATATCTCAAATACCCCTGGTATTTCAAAGTATCCTGTTATCCAAATTGATTCATCAAACAATCCGCATATTGTATGGCAGGAGCACGGAGAAATTTATTATATAAAATGGAATGGAAGTCAATGGGTTGATATTGATGGGGTAGGGCTTGAATCAATAAATGTATCAAACTCTCCTTCAGTGGAATCACATCATCCGAGTTTTGTGCTTGATTCAACTGGTAAACCACATATTGCCTGGCATGAAGGAAATGAAGACGAGCCACCGCTTGCTAAAATTTTTTATGCAACATGGAATGGAAGTTCATGGGTTGGTGCAGATGGTGGTCCTATAGGCGCAATTTACAATTCTCCATATCCTTCTTTATGGGCATCAATTGCTGTTGATTCATTAAATAGACCGCATATTGTATGGTCTGATGGTGATGAAAAAAACAGAGAAATTTATTATTTAAAATGGAATGGCTCGGCTTGGGTTGATGCAGATGGAGTTGGACAGGAATCAATTAATATTTCAAATACTCCTTTATATTCTTCCTGGCCTGATATTGAAATTGATGCATCCGGAAGCCCGCATGTTGTATATGAAGAAGTAAGTGAAGGAAATCAGGAGATTTTTTATCAGAAGTGGAATGGAACGCAGTGGGTGGATGTTGATGGGGTAGGGCTGGAATCAAGGAATATGACAAGAACATATCATTATTCTTCAGTTCCTACCATAAAACTTGATATAACTGGAACCCCACATATTGCATGGCATGAGGGTTCAGTTGAAACATCAGAACTTTATTGTTTAAAGTGGAATGGAACTCAATGGGTTGATGAAGATGGTTCTGGCAGGGATGAGATGAATGTTTCCAGGGACTTTGTGAATTCTGAATGGTCTTCAATGGTTCTGGATAATAATGGTTATCCGCATCTTGTTTGGTCAAATGGGGTTGTTTTAAAGGCGCACGGGATTCATTATTTACACTGGGTGCCTGGTGGTTCATCAGATACACCAACTGTGACGCCTACTTTTACAATTAATACAACGCAGGCAATTACCCCTGTAATCACACCAACGCCTTCAAACCCCTGTTGGGTTGATGCAGACGGTATAGGGCAGGAATCAAAAATAATTTCTCCTGGTAAAAAACCATCGCTTAATCTTGATATTTCAGGCAATCCACATATTGCATGGCAATCAGACGATGGAATAAATTATTTGCACTGGAATGGAATTGCTTTTGTTGATGCAGATGGAACAGGGCAGGAAGGGAAAAAAATTTCATATACAATATCAAATTGCAGATCGCCATCTTTATGTTTTGATTCAACAAATAAACCCTGTATTGCTTTCATTGGTGGTTTGTTTACCGGCTGGGAATCAATTTATTATTTTAAATGGAATGGCAATTACTGGGCTGATATTGATGGGACTGGCAATGAATCAGCATCAATACCGGTTCCTATGGGTGGATTTCCCCAGGATGTTTGTTTAGCCATTGACTCAAATAATAATCCACATATTGCCTGGTCTGATTTTCCAGCTGATTTAACCTGGACAGCAAAAAATATCTATTATGTAAAGTGGAATGGTTCTGATTGGGTTGATGCAGATGGTGTTTCTTATGAATCAATTACAATAACATCTGATTTAACAGAAAATTCAGTTGAACCATTTTTATTGCTTGATAACAATAATTTTGCAAATATTGTATATGTTGTAAATAATTATTCTACAAATTTTTCTGCTTTGTGTTTTTTAAAATGGAATGGAATAACCTGGGTTGATGTTGATGGGGCAGGGACTGAGTCAAAAATTGTTTTTGGATCGGGGAATTTTAAAATTAGAAGTCCTGTTATGAGATTTGATTCTTTTGGTAATCCGCACATAGTTTGGTCTGGCTCAACCCAATTTGATTCTACAATAAGAATTAATTATTTATACTGGAATGGAAGTCAATGGGTTGATGCAGATGGTGCAGGACAGGAATCAATATCATTGCCTTTAAGTAATGATGGTTATGGACCTTCTTTGGAACTTGATGCATCCGGCAATCCACACATTAGTTTTTATTCTTCAACAGGTGTTTATTATTTACGCTGGAATGGAAATCAATGGGTTGATGCAGATGGGATTGGGACTGAGTCGGCAAAAATTGATAATAATTCTTTTGATTCGCAGTATGGATATCAAAATAATACATCCTTGAAACTTGATAATCAGGGAAAACCAAATATTTCCTGGTATGATGATTCAGAAGGGATGGACTTTATTTATTTTATGCGGTATGTGTGTGAAATGCCAACCCCAACTATAACACAAACCCATACTATAACCCCTTCAATAACAGTGACGCCAACAATAACAATGACTTATACTCAGAGTTTAACAGCAACAATAACTCCTTCATTTACTGTTACGCCAACACTGACACCATTCCCGGAAGGATTTTTTCTTGTTTATCCTAATCCTTTTAATATAAATGAATCACGAGATGGTAAAATAAAATTTTTAAATACTAAACCAAACTCAACAATTTATATTTATACTATATCAGGTGAAATAGTTGTTTCTATTATTTCTAAGACGAATGTTGTTTTATGGGATGTGAAAAATAGATTTGGTTATAAGGTTTCCCCAGGAGTTTATTATTATATTTATGTAACAGATGATAATGAAGTAATTGAAAAAGGGAAAATTTTTATTATAAAAAACTGAATTGTTCCTTTTAGGGCATTTTTATTTTAGATATGTGCCATTTTGGACAACATTAGATTAAAATAAATTTATCATAAATAATAGTAATTTAAAAAAATTGATAAAAAATAGAATTATTTATTTATATTATTAAAAATTATATTTTTTTATATATTTTTAAAGCGTTTTTTATTTTTTTACTTATAAATTATTACAATAATTTTCAGGGTTAACAAAATAATTTATGTTTTAATGTTAAAATGTGAAATGGAATAGATTTTGCTTAATTTAATTAAAAAAGGAGAAAATTATGGACATAATAGATGAAATTTTTAATATAAAGATACCAATACAAGGAATTGTTCAATATAAAATACTGGATAGTTCTGATGAAAATATGCAGGGACTATTCAGGCAGGCGCAATTAATTTCAATTCACAGAAAAGGGATTGAAATTATAATGAAAGAAAAAGTCGTAGAAAAAGACATAATGCTAATAAAAATGAATTTGAATGGCGAAAAAGCAGAAATAAAAGCAAGTTGTTTAATTAACAGTTGTGTGAAACTTGAGAAAGAAAGAACATATAAAACAGATTTGGAATTTATTATTTTAAAATCAGATGATGCAAGGAAAATTGCAAAGTTTATTGATGCAAATCAGAAAAAGTTATTAAAGAAAATATAATATATAATGTGTTTTGTTCATTTTACAGGAATTAATAATAAATTTTATCAAATAGTTCTGAGGCGGGGCTTAGTGCACTTGAACTCCCCGCTTGAACTTTAATAGCAGGACTCAAGAATATAGCTCTGAAACGTCCTGATTTTATTTAAAAAATTGCCTGTCTTCCAGCCACGGGCTAAAACCAGAGATATGCGTAATTATTAGTTTTAAAAAATAGATGGAATGGGAGATTTTATCAACTCAATGAAAGAAAAGTAAAAAATTTACTTTATACTTTATAAAAAACCTACTGTAATCACACTAGTGGGGCTTGGCAATGATTTTCAGGTTGACTAAAAATAATTCAAGATTTAAAATAAAGACATTAAAATTGTATTAATTTAAGGACTATAATATGAAGCAAACCTCTTTATTTACAACGGATAATGAAAATTTAGTAAATTTAAAAGAAGCAAGTATATGGGCATCTCAATATTTAAAAAGAAAAGTATCAACATCCAATTTGACATATTTAATTCAATACGGAAAAATAAACAAATACGAAAATAATGGGATGATTATGTTAAATATTAAGGATTTAAAAGAATATTATGATACAAATTTGGGGAAAGTTAAAAAAAATCAAAAATTTGGGGGTGAGGTAAACTGGCATTTATCTTTTTTAGAATATTCAGAAGCAGAAAGAACCAAACATGTTCATAGATTACATCCTTACAAGGGTAAATTTATACCACAATTAGTAGAATACTTTTTAGATTCTCATACAGATGAATTTAAGAAAGATGTCTATTTTCATAAAGGGGATATTGTATTAGATCCTTTTTGTGGAAGTGGGACAACTTTAGTTCAGGCAAATGAATTAAATTTACACGCCATTGGAATAGATATTTCATTTTTCAATACATTGATTTCAAATGTTAAAATTAGAAAACATAATTTAATAATTTTGAAAAAATATATTGATATGTTAAATTCAAAACTAAAAAAAATGCAGGAAAATAATAATATAAACTTTGAAAATGATTTATTAAATGAACTTGCAAAATTCAATAATAAAAATTTCCCTTCCCCTGAATATAAAAAACAAATTTTAAATGGGAAATTAAATGAGGATAAATATTCGAAGGAAAAAGAAAAAGAATTTTTAACTATTTTTGATGAGTTGGTAAAAAAGTATAGAATAAAAATAAAACAGGATAAAAATGAGAGTTTTTTGGACAAATGGTTTATAGAACCAGTAAGAAAAGAAATAGATTTTTTAGCAGATGAAATAAAATTAATTAAGGAAAAGGATATAAAAGATGTTTTGACTCTTATACTGAGTAGAACGGTTAGATCTTGTAGAGCGACTACGCATGCGGATTTAGCCACATTAAAAGACCCGGTTTTTACTACATATTATTGTAAAAAACACGGTAAAATATGTAAGCCAATTTTTTCTATAAAGAAATGGTGGGAATATTATACAAAAGATACTATAAAACGATTTTATGAGTTTGAGAAGGTGAGAACGAATACTTTTCAAATATGTTTAACAGGAGATAGCAGGACAATAGATATTTATGAAAAAATTAAAGAAACAAATCCAGAATTTGCAAAAATATTATTGAAACAAAAAATAAAAGGAATTTTTTCAAGTCCGCCATATGTAGGATTGATTGATTATCATGAGCAGCATGCTTATTCATATGAGATATTTGGATTTAAAAGAGCAGATGAGTTAGAAATTGGGGCTTTATTTAAAGGACAAGATAATAAAGCGAAAACAGATTATATAAAGGGGATTGCAGATGTCCTTAAAAATTGTAAAAAATATTTGCAGGATGATTATGATATTTTTCTGGTCGCAAATGATAAATTTAATCTTTATTCTAAAATTGCAGAATTGGCAGAAATGAAAATAGTAAATTCTTTTCAAAGACCAGTTTTAAACAGGGTAGAAAAAAATAGAGATATACCTTATACTGAAACTATATTTCATTTAAAAGAGAAATAAATGACTTTTGAGCGTGAAAAAATAAAGAAAATAGAAGAAGTTATTAAAAATAGTTTAAGAAATAAATTTTCAACTTATACCCCAGAATCAAATAATATGCCGTTCCATTATAGATTATTGGGAAAAGATAGAATGGCATTATTTTCTTTTATTCACTCATTAAATACTACTTTTGGAACTTCTATTTTTGAGCCGGTAGCAGAAACAATAGCTCAAATAAATTTTTTTGAAGCAGAAAGACAATTCATAGTTGGAGAAGAAATAAGTGAAAGGGCGCAGGTCGAAATACAACATATTATAAATGAACTTGCTGTTGGTAGCAGGGAACCAGATAAAGAAGAAGAAATTAGGAGAATAAAAAGAGTTTGTTTACAAGGTAAAATTAATAAAATAAAGACCGTAAAAATTGATTTATTTATTAAAAAAAAGGATGGAACAATATTTTTATTTGACATAAAAACAGCAAAACCAAATATAAGTAATTTTAAAGATTTCAAAAGAACATTATTAGAATGGATAGCAATTTATTTATTAAAATTAGGAAATTCTAATTTGAATATAAATTCTTTTATTGCTATTCCATATAATCCTTATGAACCGAAACCTTATGAAAGATGGACATTAAGGGGAATGTTAGATTTGGATAATGAATTAATGGTTGCAGAAGAATTTTGGGATTTTCTTGGTGGGAAGGGGACATATAATGAATTACTGAATTGTTTTGAAAAAGTTGGTATAGAAATGAGGAAAGAAATAGATGAATATTTTTCTAAATTTAGGTAGTTTGTTATTTTATTTTAAAATCTTTTTTAATTCCTTTAAAATCGGTTTTGCCATTTTTTCATGACCTTTTACAGTCGGGTGCCAGTTGCAGCCATTTTTTTCTTCTTCTGTTAATTCTGGTAATTTTACAAAATTTACTTTTTCCGCTTCGCAAACTTCTTTAACCAGCGGTTCTAAAATATCAAGCACAAAAGGTCCGCAGGCACAGAAAATTTTTGCATCAGGATAGTAGTTTTTTACTTTTTTTATAAAATTTTTATATGTTTCTGTATAGTTTCTATTATCCGCAAGTGGTTCTGTTGAAAAATCATTTGAACCGAGATTTATTACAACGACATCAGGGACCCATTTTTTAAAGTCCCATTTTTTTGAACTGTCATTTTGCAAAGTATATTCATAAAAAGAAGGTAACGGGTCTTTTGATGATTTTTCTTTATCACCATAATTTCTTACCATTCCTTTACCTGATATTGCAATAATATGATATTCAGCATTTAATTTTCTGGCAACTGATGGGCCAAAAGCCAGATAATTATTTTCTGTTGCCCTTAAATCTGCTTCGCTGCATTGTTTTGTAGTTCCTTCATTACCATAACCGCAGGTAAGAGAATCGCCAATAAACTCAATTTTATATTTAGGTCTTTTGGGTGGTGGAAGTAAATTTTTACCCTTATCTAAAATAAAACCTAAAAATTTTGCAATACCATAACCACCTTCAGTTCTTTTTGTTATAAGTATGGTATGCGGTTTATTTTTTAAGTCCTTTGCGATTTCATAGGTGTGTATTCCTTTTTTTGTCTCAATAATTTTATGCAATTTTCCATCAATAAATACATTATAATTATTTTCTTTATCATCAAAAACAGCAGAAATTGAAGTTCCTTCAAAATTTGCTTCTATTACAATTCCTGGCCAATCAAAACGTGGTTCCTTTGGATTTGAAAAATCAATTCTGCCATAATAGTTTATATTTGGGTTATCAGGTTGTATCATTGTTTCTTCTCCTTTCAGGTTAACAATAGGTTTTGAACAATTTAATAAAAATAAAAGTAAAATAGGTATTAAAATAAATTTTTTCATAAAAATAACTCCTTTTTTTTTATTATATTATAATGTTAAATCAATTTTAAGTAAAGTACAATTTTTACGTAAAAACGATTTTGTCGCTAATTTTTATGCAAAAAGTCATTAAAGTTTATTTAAATTAATCCGATATATTTTAGTGAAAGGAAGGTTGATTGAGATGATGAAGACAAATACTGAAATAATAAACAAAGATACCATAGATGACTTAAGAAAAGTAAAAAAATACCTGAATTCAAAACCCCTTGCCAGTGTGTTAGAAGTTAATGAAAAAACAGGTGTGTCCATAGCAAGGATAATGTTGTTTATTAAAAATGGTATTATAAAATTAAGGCCAAAATATGATTTTCCTATGAAAAAAGTTGTTTAAAAATATCTAAAGTTTATTATAATAAATCCGATATAAATAAAAATTAAAAAAGGAGGTTGAAGAGATATGGCAAATAATATAGGAAACATAAATCCTATGGTACCACAGCCAAATGTTCCTGATTTAACAGCAAAAAAGAATAAAATTCCAGAAAAACCAGATATAGGAGCAAATGGTGGAGTTATTGCTGATAAAGTAGAGATTTCAAAACAGGCAAAGGCAATTACAAAAGCGATGGTTAAATTAAATGAAATTCCAGAAATAAGGAATGAAGTTGTTCAGAAAGCCATAGAAGAAAGAATACGCGAAAATCAGAGAATACCAGCATATATGCTTGCAGCAAAATTGTTAATTGAAAATCAATAATAAAGGTAATTTTTAATGACATTTGCTGAATTAAAAGAAAAATTTTTAAGTGTTCTTTCAAAACAAATAGATGATTATAAAGAGTTAAAAAAAGTAATAAAAAGCGAAGAAGAACAATTAAATAAAAAAAATGCTCAGGCACTGGAACAGATATTAAATAAAGAAGAGGCAATATTGAAAGAAATAAAAGAAGCAGAGATTGAAAAACAAAAAATATTTCAGGAAATAAAAAAGGAATTCGGTTTTAAACCAGAAGCTGATATAAAACTAAAAGATGTTCTTTTAAAAATGAACAAAAAAGATGCGGAGGATATTGAAACAAAGGTTTTGGAGTTGATTAAAATTATAAAAGAGATAGATGAAATAAATTCAAAAAGTTCACATATAATAAAAAATTATTTAAATTATCTTGAATTTTTCAAAAAAATTTCTGGTAAAGCAGAAAAGCCAGTAAATGTAACATACGACCCGGGTGGTGCGAAAAAATTTGAACAAAATCAAACAACCCCCAAAATTGATAAAATAATTTAAATTTTTAGGAGGTAAAAATGTCAATACTGATTGGAATAGAAACAGCAATAAGGTCATTAAGAGCTCATACTTTTGCACTTGATACAGTTGACCATAATATAGCCAACAAAAATACAGTTGGCTATTCAAGACAAGCAGCCATTTTTGCAACTACTGAACCAATGACAAATATTACACCGCCAGGACAGATCGGAACAGGTGTTAAAGTTTCAAATATTGAAAGAATTAGGGATTTATATCTTGATAGACAGATACGTTCAGAACTTCAAAATGTTGGTAAATGGGAGATATTGCAGAGAACTTTTGAAAATTTAAAAGCATTATTTCCGGAAATTGATGACCCAACAGCACCCGGTATCAAAACTCAATTGCAAGCATTCTGGAATTCATGGCAGGCATTAGCTGATAAGGTGGATACAGATCCGTTAAACATTACAGCAGAAAAAATAGATGTTTACAACAAAGCGTATGAATTAACCAATCTTTTAAATAACCGTGCTTCTGGATTAATTGGTTTACAACAGGATTTAAATAATGAAATGAGAACTACAATTGAAAAAATAAATAACTATCTCAAAACAATTGCAGAGTTAAATAGACAGATAGTGAATGTATATGCAATTGGACAGCAACCAAATGATTTGCTTGATAAAAGGACTCAGGCGCTGGCTGAACTTTCAAAACTTATGAACCTTAATATAGAAACAAGAACTGATGGGTCTGTCTTTTTGCATGTTCATGGGCATACTCTGGTAGATGGTGGAAGATATAACAGTTTGACTTATATTGCCGGTAAAAAGGACTCAAAATTTGAAAAAGTTGGTTTATATGAATATCAGGGGGCAAGGCCTGTTGATATTACTGATAAAATATATGAAGGTAGATTAGGTGGTTTATTAATGGCGCGTGATCAGGTTGTAAGCTGGTACAGAACACAGCTTGATACACTTGCAAATAGTTTAATAACTGTGGTGAATAAAGTTCACAGGGGAGCAACAAGTTCTGACCCAACAATTGCATTTCCAATTGATTTTTTTACTGGAACAAGGGCAACGGATATAAGTGTAAATCTGCAATTAAATAAGGGTTTGAATATTGCTGCCTATACAAATATTGTTACGGGTTACACAGGGGCAACGCCAACAACCTCAAAAATGAATATAGCCAAATTAATTGCAAATCTGGATAATAAATTAATGAATACCTGGGTTCAATCAAATAATCAGAATATTTACAGTTATACTTACATTGGAACAAATGGGGCTTTACCTGCTGCAAATCAACTCGGACTGGGAAGCGGGCAGATAATAATTGGTGGGGTAACAGTTCCTTATTATAATACAGATACAATAGGAACACTGGTGAACAGAATTAATTCTATAAACCCTGAAAAATTTGTAGCAATTTACATAGACAGCAATTCAAATCCAAAAGACCCTGCTGAAAGAGGGCTTTACATTTTTTCAAATGAAGCATTAACAGTAGAAGAACTCGGGGATACAACGCCTTTAATTACAAATGCCGGTAATATGGCTTTAAAAAGATTAAATTTAGAAGAAAGAATATACAGTGCGGCACCAATAAATTATGAAAATGCCATAGAAGGGAACCAGATTTATGAATTTCAACCACCTTTAAATTTTTATACCTGGGATAGTCAAAAGAATAAATTTGATATAGAAGCAAAAGACCCGGGTAGTTCAGTTGGCCCGCCACCAAAATATCTCGGTTCTGTAAATATAATTTACAGGAGCGCTCAGTACGATGTAAAATGGGGAGTGATTCAGCCAATTGCCAGCACGCGTTCAGCAATTACCGCAGTTACTGGTTCAGGTGATTTTGTAGAAGAAAGTCAGAAATTTTTCTTTGGGTCAAGGGTTGTTTCAACAAATGGTAATCAAGATCATTCTTTACAGCCATTTTTTATTTCAGACAAAGATGGCAATTTGTTACAGGCAATGAAATTTATAACAAATACAAGATTTGAGGACTTTTATGATTCTATAGTGAGTGCTTTGGAAGGAGAGGCAAATAGTGCAGATAATATCTTATCAGAATATCAGGCAGCTGTTGACCAGTTGCAGGCATTACAGGATAATATAACGCATGTTGATGAAGAACAGGAATTATTGCTTGCTAAACAATATCAGAGAGCTTATGATGCATCGGTCAGGTTAATGGCTGTAATTGACCAGATGTTGAATATGCTGATAAATAGAACTGCGACATCGGATTCAAACTGGAATGAACTCTAAAAAATTAATTTTTTAAATTCTTGGCAGCTTTTTATAATATCTTTACTGTATTTAAAAAGCCCGCCGCCTATTAGAAAAATAACGTCGTTACCATAAAAATTTTTTAAATTTTTTATATTTTCCAGTGATATACCACCGCCAGGGGCAGGTAAGTTTGGTTTTATTTTTCCCATATTTATTTTACAGCCAGAAATGATATTCCTACAATCATCTTTTGTAAATGAAAACCTACCACCAAAATTTGGGAAAATTATTGCATCTGCACCTGATAAACGGGATAGCTGTCCGTAAAGTGCAGAATGCGAAATGCCGCTATCTGCATCAGAAGTAAAACTACCCATAAAAGCAGGATGAAAAAAAATCGGCAAATTAAATTTTTTATCTTCGCTTAATTTTTTTACTACAGGGATACCGCATAAAAAACCGGAAATAACGACACCGCCAGCCCCGCATTTTTTTGCAAAATACGCTCTTTTAAAAATTTCATTTTCTGAATCAGCGGTTATATTCGGTGTATAAATAGTTTTAAATTTTTTTATTTTTTCAGTAACTTTTATAACCCTTTTTTTAAATGGGGAAAATGGCTGGTTGGCAAGACCATGGTCATCTTTTATAATATCAATGCCACCTGAAGCGAATTTGAGGGCAAGATTTGCCAGGTTTTCAGTAGATAACCCCATTGGTTTTAAAGCAGAACAAATTATGGGTCTTCCATATATATTTAATAATTTTCTCAAACCATTTATTCCAAAACGAGGTCCTTTAAAAAAACTGTTAAAATAATCGGATAATTCAAAAGATTCTAATTTTATTCCTTTTTTTATGCTCGTATTTCCAAAAAGAACATTTAAAAATTGAGTAAATTCCAATCCCGCTGTTAAATTATGATAACTAATTTTAGCAAAGTATTTATCATTTATTTTTTTTAATTTTTCAATTTTACCAACAAAATTATTTTTTATAAATTCATTTTCAATTAAATCAAAAGGGAATTCAACAGTTTGTTCAACACATATATCAAAAGCAATTGATTTTGCTTTTTTAAAATTTTCAGCTTTAAATGAATATGTCGCGTAAAATCTTTTTTCTTTCATAAATTTTATAACGCTTCTGGTTTTGAAAGAGAATGCATTGGTTCAATATCTATTTTAGATAAATCATTTTCATTTATATTAAGCGATGAACCAATAAGTTTTTCTGTGGCATTTATAATACTTAATGCATCAAAGCCATACTCTTTCATCAAATAATGTTTACTTGCTCCATGGGCAAAAGTATCATTAAGTCCTAATTTTATTAAATTCTTGTTTATTTTATTTTCCGCCATTTTTTCTGCAATTATGGTGCCAAGCCCGCCTATTATTGTATGATTTTCAATAGTGATAATTCCATATTTTGGAGTTGCCAATAAATCAGGGATTATTTTATTGTTAAATGGCTTTAGGGTTGATATGTGGATATGCGATACTGAGATGCCTTTTGATTTAAGCGCATTTATTGCTCTGATCGCTTCTTCTGTGCATATACCACTGGAAACAATTAAAATGTCAGTGCCGTTTGAAAGAATGCGTGGAGTATCAAGTTTCATTGGTTCATCTTTATTAAAAAGTCGTGGAATTTCACCGCGTAGCATTCTTATATATACAGGACCATCTATAGAATATGCTATGGAAAGAACTGATTCGACTTCTGTTGCATCACCTGTCTCCAAGACAGTCATATTCGGTAAAGCACGCATTACTGCGATATCTTCAATTGCCTGATGGGTAGCACCACCAGGTGTTGTAATGCCAGGTAAAAAGCCGAACATTTTAACTGGCAAATTAGGATAGGCAACTGACATTGCTATCTGGTCAAAAGCGCGGCGATATATGAAAACAGCAAAAGTGTGGACAAAAGGAATAAAACCTTCACGGGCAAGACCGCCTGCAACACTTAACATATTTTGTTCTGATATGCCACAGGATATGAAACGCTCTGGATATGTATTTTTAAAATAATCGGCTTCGCAGGAACTTGTAAGGTCAGCAGTTAAAACAAGAATATTTTTTTTATCTCTGGAAAATTCTACAAGATTTTTATTGTGAACATAAGATAATTTTTCCATTTTTATTCCTTTTGCAATATTGAATTTAATTTTTCCAGTTCTTTAATATATCTTTGCTTTTCCATTTCATTTTTAAATCTAATATAATGTAATTTGCCAGCATTACTTTTTAATTCCGAAATGCCACAAAACGGATTTGTATTACATAATACAACAAGTGGTTTTTCTGTATGGGGAATAGTTGCAGCATTTATTATTTCTTCTATGTTATGTCCATCTATGGAAATTACTTCAGCGCCAAATGACTTTAATCTTTCACTTAGCGGATCAATTTTCATAACAGAATTAATTGCGCCATCGCATTGCTGTTTATTTACATCAACAAAAATTCCAATATTATCAAGTTTATAATGGTTCATAAATTGAAATGCTTCCCAGACCATACCTATTTGAAACTCGCCATCGGACATTAAAAGCCAGACCTTACCAGTTTCATTTTTTAATTTTCTACCGAGAGCAATCCCTGCTGCCTGACTTAATCCCTGTCCTAAAGACCCTGTCATAACTTCCATTCCCGGGGAGTGTTCCGCACCTATCATTTCAACGGATGAGCCGTCTTTATTAAAATCATTTAATGCATTTTCATCCATTCTGCCTGTTTCAATTAAAGTTGCATATAAAACAAGAGAATAATGGGTTGGGGATAAAATAAATCTATCAGACGTTCTTGTATGTTGCCCGTTAAAATAATAGCCCGGAACATAATTTTTATTATTATTTGAAGGGGTTCCCATAAATGGTTTTGGCATTAAAGGTTTTTCAACTGGTTCTAACTTCATAATATGTAGATAAAGACAGGAGAAAATTTCAGCAGAAGAGCATGCCTGGCTTAGATAACCGCCATTATTTTTTATAGTATGTTCAAGGACTCTTTTTCTGATTTTATTTGCAACCAATTGAATTTTATTTTTTAAATTATTATCCATTTACAGTTTCTCCGACAATATACATTAAAATCACAATTGCGATTTTTGGATAATTAAGTTTACAAATTAATAATAAAAAATGCAAGTGTATAATGTACGCTATAGTAATCCCTGAAGGTGTGAAAAAATAGGAATTTTTCTTTATTATCTAATAAAAATCATTTTAAATTTAAAAATTTTTTCTCAATCTTTTCTCAAAATTTATTACTTTTTATCTTTCTATATCATATCATCTCCTTTTCTTCTTAATTTTAAAATTTTAACATCC
>Ga0078972_1007556_pt1 | contig 24040 bp, 21 predicted proteins | sample YelNatPaOPGAMG01_FD_67568 | JGI IMG/M metagenome (GOLD analysis project Ga0078972, IMG submission 67568) | Hot spring thermophilic microbial communities from Obsidian Pool, Yellowstone National Park, USA - OP-RAMG-01 (SPADES assembly) (version 2) | ecosystem: Environmental > Aquatic > Thermal...
TGGAGCACCCTGCTCCCCTTTTCTTGGCGGCCATGCGACAGACGAGGGGCCGGAGGAGGGGGGAAGAGAATAAACCGCGGGGGGGGGGGGGGGGGGGGTCCCCCCCCCCGCTCGCCCCCATGCAACTCCGCTTGCCCAAGTGTCCAATCTCCCCGTGCCCAATATAAACCGAGCAATTCATGACAATTGAACATTCTCCCTATAGGTATTGCATTCGTTTTCCCCGCTATATTTTTCGAGCTATAGTTGCGCTGAACCGCGATCCTGGGTCCCAAGCGTCGCGGTGAGAGCACCAACATACTGGAGAATAGGGAACATGGCCAGACCTCTCCCTCTCACAGAAGCGCCACGAAGCGGGATGAATGGCATTCCGGTCGCTCATCCGGGGCCGTCAACAGACGAATCGGCGGAGGTGGATCATTTGCGTGCGGAGAATGCCCAGCTACGTGCGCTTTGTCAGGAATTAGAGCAAGCCTTGCAAGAGGCCGTTGGGCAGATTCGGCCTGACCTGGAGCAGCAAGTCCGGGAGTACGAGGCGGTGTTGGAGGAAAAGAACGATACGATCCGCCAGTTGCACCAACAGGTGCAAGAGTTGCAAGCCGCCTTAGAGGCGGCCGAGACGGGTGTCGCCTCTGCCTCTCCTGCTCCGCAAGCGCAAGCGAGCAAGTTGCCTAGCGAGGCGGAATTGTTGGCCCTCAGCGAACAGCTCGAACGCGAGCGCCGGCAATTGCAAGAGGACGAACAGGCACTCATGGACCAGATGCGCGAGATGGAAGTCAGCATGGCTCGTGAACGCGCCGAACTGGCCCGTCAGCGCAACGATATGCAACGCCTCCAAAGCGAAATCCGCCACGAACTGGAACGGCTGGAACGCGACGGCCGCATTCAAAGCAAAATCGAGGAACTGCGCAGCCGGCTTCAAGATGTCACCGCTCGGCGCGGTGCTGCGCCAGGGGGAACGTCCAAATCCACTCCGACGCCGCCGCCAACCTCGCCCTCCCGCAAAGAGGGACTAATGGGGCGCTGGTTCAAACGAGGCGGCGAGTGAAAGAAGGGCCAGGGACTAGCTCCTCTTCCGAAGGCGGTACGCTTCTTCCAGCTGCTGCATTAGTTCCGGCAAGCGTTCCATCAGACGTCGGGGCGGACGCGGCGGATGCAGAGCGAGAGCGTAGACCGTCAACAACGGTAGGGCCACGGTGGAATCGAGATAGCACGTCACCGTATCGGGCAGCTGCTGGGGATCGACTTTGCCCCAGGTCATCGCTTCCTGGGGCGTGGCGCCGCTGAGTCCGCCGGTGTCGGGACGCGCGTCGGTGATCTGCAAGAAATAATCGTGACCGCTCTCGGGCAAGCCCAGCACTTCCTGGATCTGCGGCTCCGTCTGCAGGATGAAGTTTTTGGGCGAGCCGCCGCCGAGGATAAGGACGCCGCTGTGGCCATGCTGCTTGGCGGCGTAGACGATGGCTGCGCTCTGGTTAACGTCGCGCAATGGATCAAGGCGCAGGGCGCCGCCTTCCATTTGCAGGGCAGCCAGGTTCATGCCGATGGAACTGTCCCCCGGCGAGGAAGTGAAAATCGGAACCCCGTGCCGATAGGCGGCAGCCAACAAACTGCGGCCCTTGCGTCCGGTCTCGTCCTCACGCCCCGCCAGATACTTGCCGACCAGATAATGAAACTCCGCCGTGCCCAACGTTTGCTGAAACGCCTCGCCGCGGCACAGCGTCCGATAGAAACGGTCGGTGCCCAGCAGGTTCTCGTAATCGAAAACGATGTCATAGATGCGGATAACTTGATGCTCACGCAGCTGCAAGTCGTCCAAGCCAGGCCGCGACTGATGCAAGTCCATGCCCAGAGCGAAATGCGTATCGTGATAGAGATTGGCCCCGGTGCTGACAATCCAATCGATGAAACCGGCTTCGACAAGCGGAACCAGGCAGGAAATGCCCAGCCCGGCTGGCGTCAGCGCACCACTGAGGGACAGACCAACAACGACATCCTCGGCGAGCATCTTGGTGACAAACAGCCGGCACGCTTCCCGCAGCCGACCGGCGTTATACGACAGAAACACCTCATCGAGGACGTGCGGTAACGGCGTCTGCCCAGTCAGTTTCGGTGGATCGATGCGCCGATGACTGATTTGGTGCAGATACGTTTGTGCGGGGCCTTTTGGCTGTGTCATGTGCTCAAGCTAGGTCCACGAGCCAGGAGCGTCAACCATCGGCGAGCGAGGCCGGGTTCGCACCCCGCTCGCCGGAATTATCATGGCTTCGTCTTGGCGGCGTCTGGTACAAGCGTGCGGATCGGTTTGCCGATGCTGGGACAATAAGGACAGGCCGGCGGTTCGGCGGCCTCTTCGCCACCGTTTAGGGGCGCAGCGATCCCAAACGCCAGTTCGATCAAGGTGTTGGCAGCGCGTTCTGCACAAGGGCTGCCGGGGCACAACTCGGAGGCGCGGACGCAGCATTCCATCGCCTCGACGACGAAACCAGCACGCGCCAACTCCTTGGCCATTTCCAGCAGATGGGCCGCCTGTTGCAACCGTTGGAGATTGTCAAGCACATCGCCGCCTGTCTTCGGGCCGGTAGGCGGCCAGGTATAGCGGTCACTCTTTTGCTGGCGCAGATAGGGGCAGGTAATGTCGGGTGCTTCCTGCGGCATGGGCAACAGTTCAAACCGCCCATCTTCCGGCAGATCGGGCGGTTTGGCAATGGCATGGGCCGGCAAGACCAACGCCCCCAAGAGCGCAGCACATCCCCAGGCGCTCGGTAAACGACGGATCATGAACGACTCCTTCCGTTCCATGAGATTTCTCGTTCCCACGTAAAGCGTGGGAACGAGGACAAGGATCTTCAGAGTTGCAGCACACTCGACGGGTGTACGACGCTCTCCGCCACCGATCTCGGCGTTGTCGGCTTGAAGCGCAGATAACGCACGGTTGCGGGGGGCACATTGATGAAGATGCGTTCGCGCCGGATCTGATAATCGCGGATGTAGCCACGCATGACGCGGCCGACCCGGAACAGCCGGCGGCGTTCGCGGCGATCGACGAAAGGCGACTTCAGCTGGCGAACCAGGGTGTATTCGTAGAACGTCAACATGCCGCCCGGCTTAAGCAGGCGATTGTAGGTGGCGAAAATTTCGCGCACCTCGTGGGCCGGAAAATTGTTCAACGGCAGCCCCGACACGATCAAATCATAGATCGCCTCGCCGAGCAACTCCTGCACGGCCGCGTGAATGACTTCAATCTGATCGCGGCAACGGGCGAAGAGGCGTTCCTGCCGCACCCGGCGTTCGACCAACTCGGCGAAGTGGCCGTTGATTTCCACCGCGTCGAGGCGATCGCCAGGCAACATGCACCGAGCAATTTCGCGCGTCACGGCCCCTGTGCCGGGGCCGACCTCCAAAATCCGCCAGGCCGGCCGCGGGCCGCGCAAGGGACGAACCAGGGCGCGGGCGAGAAAACGACTACTGGGCAAGATCGCTCCCGTTGTCTGGAAGTGCTGCCGACATTCGCGGAAGAACTTTCCGCACTCTACCCAGATGTACACCGTGGGCCTCGCGTTCTAGTAACTCAACCCGATCTGCGCAGAAGCGAATCACTTCGCTGGCGTTGTCAACATAGTCTTTTTAAGCGCCGCAGCAATGGGAGACTACACAACAAGGGGAATTTCCGCAGACAATCGAGCCGCCCAAGCCCGCTGTGAGGACGACTCATACCGGCAACGGGCCAAGAAGGCAAGACGATCACCCGGTATTCGCCGACGCTTGGGCCAACATGCGCAGATACACCGCGGCCAAAGAGACGCCGGATTCGGAGGGAAACGGCAGGCCCCCTAATTGGCTGAGGACGCGCGTTTGCTGGAATGCCCGCTTCGCTTGCTGCGGCCGGCCGCGTTCCAGAGCGAGCATCCCAGCCAAAACGTACAAGTCCGCTTGCTGGGCAGTATCTCTGGAAGCGTGGTCCAAGTGCGCCATCTCCAAGAATCGTTCCAAAGTCGTCTGCCACCTCTGGGCCCAGGTTTGAGGCTGAGACCACCAGCCCAGCTCCGAAGCCACTACCAGCGGTAGGTTCCGTTGTAAATGGCGCACTGTTTGGACGGCTGACTCTCCGCCCAGTTCCTCCAGGAGAAGGCGCAGAGTCGTTTCCGCCGGATCGTAGTCGCCATCTGCTGCCGCCTGACACAAAAGCAGCCATTCGTAAGCGGGTAGACGGTAGGCCGGAGCGGTGGAATGGCCTGGTATTTCCAACGGTATCCAGCCGAGGTTGGCTTTGTGGGTTTTCCAATCCGCCGACTGAAGGCGCTCGCGGAGGATGTCTGTTTGTCCTAACATTAGTTGCAGCCGAGCTTGCAAACGCACGCCTTCGCCCCCCAGCAAGACGATCGACGACGGCATCAAGACCTCTTCCAGGGCCAGGCGGGCCAATCCCATGCGCACGGCCAACTCCGCCTTCCGATACGGCTCGGAACCGAGGTTCCGCGCGCGCAAGGCGAATTCGTTTCGGCGATCACTCACAAAGCGTTCCAGTTCCTGGACCTTGTTTTCGTTCTCCCTGAGGCGGCGGGCGAAAGCAGCAGCATCTTCGCGGAAGGCAGGGCCGATCCGGCGCGACAGGTACAGAACGGCGCGGCGATGCTCCAGGGCGACATCGAGGAACGGCGGATTGAGGAAAGGCGGAAGACGCCCTTCGTACAAGATTGCCAGTTCTTCGTGGGCGCGCAGGGCATTTAAAGAATTGGGCTCGCTGCGCAGGGCATTTTCCAAAGCGGCGGCGATTTGAATGTGGCGCAGCTCCGCCAAGGGGCGCAGAAGGCCCAACACGGCGTTTTCGGGAGTTCGGCGCGCAAGGTCAAGGTAAGCCAGTCCCAGTTGCAGATAGGCGTGGGCGTCATCGGGATTGTCGGCCAGTGCCTGGCGCGCGGCGCGGATAGCCAGCAAAGGCAAGGCAGGAGATTGCTGGCCTAGGTCCCAAGGGTTGGGAGGGGCCTGTCCCATATGAACGGCCAGACGCAGCCAACCGTCCAGCGAGCCGGTCGATAAAGCCGGCAACCCAGTCAGAGCGATGGCCCAGACGAGCCGTTTGTACATTTCCTGGGGAGCGCGGGCATCGAACCAATTCAGCATCACAGCGGCGGCCTCTGTCTGCCACGGCGACGGCGCGAGCGCCTTGGCAAACGGCGCCCAAAAATCTTGGGGGCGCGGCCCGCGTTGCGGCCCCTGGCCAGGCGCTTCCGCCAACGCCGCTCCCGGCCTTTCCGCCGATGCAGCGGTGAAGGCCAAACGTTCGGCATCGAAGGGCGGCACTCCCGTGGGCAGATCCTGTTTTCCGTCGCGCCAGCCCACGATCAAGGTTTGGCCCTCGATGTCCAACAGCGTCCAATCGCCTTTTTCGTCGGCCAATTGCAGCAGTGCAGGAAACAGGCGCGGCAGGACAGGATCATACAATACTAGATGCGTGATGTGCCAATCACGAAGATAGGAGCGCCATCCTCGTCCCGCCCCCTCCCCAGGCTCGGTTGGGGAACGCTGCTCAAAAGGGGAGTTGGGGTTCAGGGCTTGGCGAATCGCCTCGTAGGGGCCGGCCACGTCGCGGAACAACTGCAAACGCTGATCAAGAAAGCCTTTTTCTTCTGGGCAGTAGTAGGCACAATAGTGGACCAGACTGGAGTCCGCCAGGAACCCGCGGCCGTCGCCCAGCTTGCCTTGGCGATGCCACAGGTGGAGGACCTCGGCCGCGCGACGCAGGGAGCTATCGGGCTGTACGGCCCAAGCAACGTGATGGCCGCTGTCTTGAAATCCTTGCAGCCAACCGGGCCAGGCCAGGCCAATGAGCACTAAGGACGATAGTAAAAGAGCCAAATAAGAAGCCTTCCCCAGCAAACGATTGCGTGTTGGGCAAGGCCCCAAAGCCTCCTGCAAGTTGAGGGCCGTGATGGGTGCGGCAACGACGGCGAAGAACGGAATGGTCCGTGCCAACCATGCCGACAGCCCGGCGAACGTCACCCAGACCACCAGGCGCCAGCCGACCCCGTTGCGGACGTTCAGCAAAAAGGACAACGCCCCTGCGGCCAGGAGGACCAGGTAGGCGCCGCCGGCCAAATTCACTCCCATGAGCGGACGATAGTACAAACTCATCTGCCAGGGGGAAATGTGCAGCGAAGCAAAACGACCGTCCGGGCGCAGGGCTTCTGGAAGCGGCGTCAGCTCGACCGGCAGAGTGAAGGCGTGGAAGTGATGCGGATTGACAAGGCAGACCGCCAGTCCGGCCAGCCACAACCAACCCGGCGTAGGCGGCAATTCCTGATCGCCGCGACGAGGGGGTTGAAGCCGTTCGCCCACCCAGAAAAGCGCGGCCAGCAGCGGGCCGAGCAGGAACCAGCCATCGACGTTCACCCACAAAACGAACAACAGCAGCAAGGGCGCATAACGCCGCCTCCATAGTAACCACAACGTCAGGGCGAGCAGGACATAAGACAGACAGGTGGAATGCAGCAGCAGACGCGGACTCATGGCCAGCACGGCCAGCAACGTGCAGGCGGCCGGCCAGCCCTGACGGCTATCGGGAGGGCGCAAGCTCATCAACACCAGGGCCAGCAAACTGATGAGCAAGGCTTTCAAGACCACAAGGACGGCGCCGCCGAGTTGTTCGCCCAGACGACTGTAGAGGAGATACAGCGGCAAGTCGAACAACCAGGCATGGTTGGCCCAATAACGGTTTTCCGTGGTGAAGGCGAAGGGATCGACGCCAAATTGGTAACGTCCCTCGGCAAGCAGCCGGCCGCTGGCCAAGTGCAGCCAGAAGTCGCTGTTGCGTACGGCGAACGAAGCCGCCAAGAAGGCAAAAACCAGGACCACGCCCATCAACACAAAGTCGAAGAATCGTCGGTGCATAACTGTCTTCCGTATTTTGATTCCCCTACTCCCTGTTCAATATACGAAACACGAGGATTCGCTTGTCGAAGGAGACAAAGCCAAAGGCAGTAGGGCAAGCGGCGGGTTTTATACTTGGCAGGGGTAGTTGGGACACTTCTTTTCCTGCTCTCCTCGCCAAGGGGCCGGGGGCCGCTGGTTCTCGGCGCGGAGCCGTAAGCGGCGTCAGCGCCCCAGCTCCCGTTCGACGCGCTCGATCAGTTCCCGGAGACGGATGCGGCGTTGGCCGAGGGTCAACTCGATGTCGGCATCGAGCCAGCGGCGGATTTTCTTTTCGGCGGCGACAGCTGTGCTATGATTACGGCCCCCGAAGTACTTGCCGATGTCGCTGTACGAGGCCCCCGTATGCTTGCGTGCTAAGAACATGGCTACCATGCGTGGATGGCTGACGGCCCAGGCCCGCCCTTGCGCTTGCAACGCACCGTGTTCCAGCCGCAGTACGCTACAGACCGCCGCATCGATGTCGGCCAGCTGTACCACGCGCACCGCATGACGCAACAGCTCCGCTACCGCCTCCCGCACCAACGGCACATCGATAGCGCGGCCCGTGACGCGGCTGTAATGCTGGATACTTTGCACCGCGCCTTCCAACTCGCGGACGTTGCCACGCAGCTGCTCAGCCAAAAAACGCAGCACTTCATCGGACAATGGCTTACCTTCACGCAACGACTTGGTGCGCAGGATCGCCAGCCGCGTCTCGGCATCGGGCGGCGTCAGTCCCCAGACGACGCCGCCCAACAGCCGATCGGTCAATTCCGGCGTGAAATCGTCGGCCAGGCGCGGGTGACAATCGCAGGTCAGCACCATCTGCCGCCCATCGGCCAGCAGGGCGTCGAAGGTATGCAGAAATTCCGCCTGGGTGGCTTTCTTGGATGCGAAAAAGTGCAGATCGTCCACGAGTAAGGCATCGCACTCGCGGAACTGCTTGCGGAAGCCGGCCAGCTTGTTCAAGCGCATGGCCTGCACGAAGCGATTGGTGAAGTCCTCACTGGTCAGATAGAGGACGCGCCAATCCGGGTGCGCCCGGCGCAGGCCAGCGTAGATGCCCTCGAGCAAGTGTGTCTTGCCGGTGCCGACCGGCCCGTGCAGCACAATCGGATTGGCCCCCTCGCCGGGCGCCTCCACGACACTCTGGGCAGCGGCATAAGCCACACGATTACACGGCCCAACCACGAAATCGCCCAGACGACGCCAACGACGGACGCGGCGAGGTGTGAAAGAAGAAGCAACCGCTTTTTCCTCTCTCGCCCCGGACCCCTGGCCCCGGATCCCTGGCTCCGGACCTCGGACCCCTTGTGCCTCTTGCTGTTCGCGCCGCGCCTCCTGAAACAGCTGCGGATCGATGACGAAACGCACTTGCATGGCCTGGCCGAACACTTCCTGGGCGGCGGCGGCGGCGGCAGCGCCGAAGCTCTTCTCCACCCATTCCCCGAAATGACGGTTGGGCACGCCGATCGTCAGCTGATCGTCGTCCCAGTGAAAACGAGTCCGGCCTTCAAACCAGAGCTTATAGCGTGGTTCGCCAATTCGCTGGACAAGGGCCTGTTCCAGCGCTCGAAGGAGATTGCGCTCACTGACAGTCACGGGCGTCCCAGTTCCGGATAGGATCCCACGCCAGGATGGGCAATTTTAGAACGCAGGCGGAGCTTCGCCAACAGCAAAAGTTGGCTTTTTCGTGAGACAGCGGCGCGGGTGGTGCGCCATTCTCGATATTTTCGTTCAAGCAAAGATCGCCAGGTAAACCAGCTGCTGACTGTAAGGTTCGAACCCCAGCGAGCGATAGAGGCCCCAGGCCGGTTGATTGCGTGCATCGACGGACAGCGTAACAGCCGGCGCAGCGGCGGCGCAGGCTTGGCCCAGGGCACGCCGTAACATCTCGCGGCCGAAACCACGCCGCCGCGCTTCCGGAACGACGCCCATGTAGGCCAACTCCCACTCCCCGCTTTCCGGCATCTCCGTCATCATCAACACGCCTATCGGCTGCCCCTGATGATGGACCAACCACCATCGCTCCGGATCAAAAACGCCCTGAGCGCGATGGCCTTGGAGCACTTCGTCAATGCTGCGGACACCGTTGACTTCCGGACAGTCGCGCGTGCCCTCGTAGGTGCGTAACAACGTCTGCCGGAACAGGGCGTCATCGGTGAAGGTTTGATAATCCAGGCGAGAGGGGACCTTCAGGCAAGCTGCGGGCAAATTCAGGTCGTGCCGCATGTACCACAAGCGGGTGACGAACGTGAAACCGTTGCGGAGCAGCGGTTCGGCAAGGGCTTTTTCGTCGGGGGCCAGCAGGGTTTGCACCAATTTCACACCCCGCTGGCGCAGCCATGTACAGGCATGGCGCAGCAGGGCATCCTCTGTGTCCCGGCACCGATCGCCCCGCACTCCGGGCGGCCAAAGGAGGGCGCTACAGCCGGGGACCGGCAAGCAGAAGAGGGCGCCGCACGGTTCTCCTCCTGGACTGCGCACCAGGAAAAGGCCCTGCGGAGAGAGATCGCCGCGCTGAAGCAACCGCAAGGCGTTGGCACAGCGATTCTCACGTTCCTGGACAGGAAGATACTGGAAGATCAGGCGGAAGGCGGTCTCCCAATCTGGGCTGCGCGCAGGCTCCGGCACAAGGTCCATGGGCTCCTCCACAGCGGCTGTTCGGGCCTAACAAAGTCCTCCGGGCCAAGTATAGGGGATCCACGATGCTCCGTTGACGACAACGCCCCTAAAAATAGGTCCGGCGGCGTATCCTCCTCACCTCTGGGTCGCGGAGATTCCTTCTGTCCGCGTGCTGGAGGAGTTTTTATTCCTGGTCGTGCTGAGGGACTGGCATACGCGGGTGATGAGCAGCTGGGCCACACGCGGGGAGGAAAGTTAGTGCGATTTCTGATAATACGCCCGGCATTCGCGCTCGCGGCCGCGGACTACCCGCAGGCCGCGCAGGTCACCGCGCGTTTCGGTGACGACCGTTCGCTGCCCGGAGTTAAAACCGTCGTGAAAAGCGATCACGACCCAGTCATTGGTTTTGCCCAGACGATGGGCCAAGGCAGTGTTGGAAAACAGGGCACGGCAACGCCAGCCGTCACGGTCGGTGACATACAACGGCAGCCACGGCTCATGCTGGGGATTGAAGCGGCGCGGCGCCCGATGCGGCAGGGCAGCACCCTCGGCATGACGGCGATATTCGTCGTCGATGGCCAAAAGGACGGCGACAGACGGTTCGCCCTGGATCGGCTCTGACAGCTGGCTGCGTCCCAGCCGGCCTGCCAAGGCGTCGATGAGGCCGCGCAGCCGTTTCGGTCCAATGCCAGCTTGCGCCAATCGCCCCTCATGAGCGGCGCGTTCGACTTCCTCCAGGGTTGTGATACCAAGCTGGTCATGCAAAGTGCGCGCCAGCTTCCGGCCAATGCCTGGCAGGCTGGTAAGCAGACGCTCGGGATCGACATGCCCAGCATCCGGCCGCAACGTGCGGAACTCGCCGGTGCGGATTAGTCCCTCAATCGTGTACGCCAAGCTGGGACCGATGCCCGGCAATTCTTCCAATCCTGCACGGCCTTTCTCGTTGACCACTTCGGCCAGCGGCCGCTCCTGCGCCAGCACCGTCGCCGCCGCCCGACGATAGGCCCGCACGCGATAGACGTTTGTGTCCTCGCCTTCCAAGTAGGTCGCATAATCGTTCAGCTTGCGTGCGATAGTTGCATTGTCCATAAATACCCTCTCCTTCTACCTCCCCCCTCTCTTGATTATTATACGCTTGTACAGTTAAGAGAAAAGCCCGGTTGGACTTGCGAGGACCGAGCAAATTCATAAAAGGTATATAAGGTAGATATGAGCATCACGACCATTGTCTTTGATTTCGGCAACGTGTTGGGTTTTTTCAGCCATCGCAAGGCTGCGGAGCAGTTGGCCGCTTTCAGCCCCCTCTCGGCTGAAGAAATCTTGAATCGCTATCTGCTCGATCCGGAGTTAGAGGACGCTTTCGAGTCGGGCCGCATGAGCTTGCCGGAGTTCCGGGCCTTGGTGCGGCAACGCTGTCATGTGACGTGCAGTGACGCCCAGCTCGATGGGGCGATTGCGGACATGTTCACCCCCAACCACGAAGTGTGCGCCCTGGTGCCGGCCCTGAAGCTGCGCTACCGCCTGGCGCTTCTGAGCAATACCAACGAGCTGCACTCCGTTCATTTTCGCCGCCAATTCGCCCAGACACTGGCCCATTTCGACGCTTTGGTGCTGTCGCATGAGGTCGGCTTGCGTAAGCCATGCCTGGACATCTACGCCCATTGTCAAACCGTCGTCGGCTCAGCGCCGCAGCAATGTCTTTTTATCGACGATCTGCCGAGCAATGTCGAAGCGGCCCGCGCCTGTGGCTGGCAGGGCATCGTCTATCACCCAGGACTCGATCTGCGCCGCGCCTTGCACGAGCACCAAATCGAGTTGCACTCCGACAAAACGAGGTGTTCATGAATCCCATCGAGCAGAACGATCCGGAAGTGTGGCAAGCCCTTGCCGGCGAGCGTTTGCGCCAGCAAAACGGCCTGGAGATGATCGCATCGGAAAACTACACCAGTCCGGCCGTGTTGGCCGCTCAGGGGTCGGTGTTGACCAACAAATATGCCGAGGGTTATCCCGGCCGCCGCTACTACGGCGGCTGCGAGTTCGTTGATGTCGTCGAACGTCTGGCCATCGAGCGCGTGCAGAAATTGTTCGGCGCTGAACATGCCAATGTTCAGCCGCACTCCGGCGCCCAGGCGAACATGGCCGTATATTTCACCTGTCTGGAGCCGGGCGACACCATGCTGGCGATGAACCTGGCCCACGGCGGCCATCTGACGCACGGCATGCACCTGAACTTTTCCGGCAAGCTCTATCGCGTCGTCCACTACGGCGTTCGCAAAGAGGATGAGCGCATCGACTTCGACCAGGTTGCGGCCCTGGCCCGCGAACACAAGCCGAAATTGATCGTCGCCGGGGCCAGCGCTTATCCGCGTATCATTGATTTTCCGCGCTTCGCTGAGATTTGTGGAGAAATCGGAGCGCTGTTGATGGTAGATATGGCCCACATCGCCGGTCTGGTAGCGGGCGATCAACATCCTAGCCCGGTGCCGTGGTCGCATTTTGTCACCTCGACGACGCACAAAACACTACGCGGCCCCCGTGCCGGCTTCGTCTTGTGCAAGAAAGAGTTTGCCGCCAAGCTCAATCAGTCGGTTTTCCCCGGCATGCAGGGCGGTCCGCTGATGCATGTTATCGCCGCTAAGGCCATCGCTTTCGGGGAAGCGCTGCAACCGTCCTTCCGCTCTTACGCCGCCCAAACCGTCGCCAACGCCCGCACTCTGGCCCACGAATTGTCAGCACGGCAATTTCGCCTGGTCTCTGGCGGCACGGACAATCATCTGCTGCTGGTGGACGTGACTTCGCGCGGCCTGACTGGCAAAGTGGCCGAGAAAGCGCTCGACGCCGCCGGCATCACCATCAATCGCAACGGCATTCCCTTCGACACGCGCCCGCCGCTCGATCCGTCCGGCATCCGCATCGGCACGCCGGCCCTTACCACGCGCGGCATGCGTGAACCGGAGATGCGGCAAATCGCGGCGTGGATCGGCCAAGTGCTGGCCAACCCCGATGATACCACTGTGCAGAAGCGCGTGCGCGGGCAAGTCCAGGAATTGTGTCAACAGTTCCCCGCGCCAGCGAACGCGGTGTGAGGCGATAGCACAACGAATAACGAACCTTTCTCACACCTTTTACTCCACGATCACCGACTCTGTTTCACGGCTGCCCAAGTCCAACACGATAAACGTCTTGGGCCGTGCTCGGTGCAAGGCCCCAGGATTGATGAGGCGCGTCGGGCCGCTCTGGCGTTGCTCGGCCTGGTGCGTGTGGCCGTAGAACAGAAAATCGTAATGGCCAGAGCGTTCCACGTCGCGCATCAGGGCCTTGTCGTCACCATGCATGAAAGCCAGTTTTACGCCCTCCAGTTCGATACTGCCGAACAGATCGTGCAGCGTGGCGTTGATGTCAGCCATTGCGGCCCGCAGCGCCTCCTTGTCGTTATCGCAGTTGCCGAAGACGAAATGCGTCGTGAAGCCTCGGAACAAGGCCACCGTTTCTGGATCGTCGATGTCGCCGCAGTGTAGCACTGTCGTGATACCGCGTTGACGCAATTCGGTGAGAGCGTGCAGCACCGTCCGCCGGTTGCCGTGCGTGTCGCTGACAATGCCGATACGCATGCAGGGCCTCCTTGATAGGCTGGGCGATTGTCGTTGTAGCGTTGGTCGGCTCCATGCGTCAATCTGCGTTGGCTGCCGCCGACTAATTCGCTACCCTGAAAAAAGAAAGGAGTTTCTCGGACTGAACTATGACCCGTCGTTCTCGTGCTCGTGAAGTAGCCCTGCAACTGCTTTTTCAACACGATTGGAACCAACAGATCGACCGTGCCGTCCTAGAACGCTTCGTTCACGATCGCTTGGGCGAGGAGACGTTGGTACAATTTTCTCTGGCCCTGTACGACGGCGTCCTCGCCCATCAGCCAGACATAGATCGCCGGTTGAGCGAGGCAGCGGAAAATTGGCGGCTGACGCGCATGGCGGCGGTCGATCGCAATGTGCTACGGCTGGGCGCCTACGAGTTGCTGTATATGCCCCAGACGCCGCCTAACGTCGTCCTCGATGAGGCGATCACGTTGGCGCGGCGTTTCGGCTCGGCTGATTCGTCTGCCTTTGTTAACGGCGTCCTCGACCGTTTGCGTCAGGCGAATGCTCAGCCAGCGACGGACGCCCGTTGTTCACCCGGATGAGGGAATTATGGTTTTTCGTGCCCTCTTTGACAAACTGAAGGCTGGACTGAGCAAGACGCGCGACGTCTTCTCCGGCATCGCTTCGTTATTTCGGCTGCGCGGCAAGGTGGACCGCGACTTCCTCAACGAATTGGAGAAACGCCTTTTCCTCGCCGATGTCGGCACCAGCGCTACCACGGAGATCGTCGAGAAAGTCCGGCAGGCCTTTCTCGACAAGGAAATCACCGGCGACGTGGAGGCGTTTGTCAAGCAGCAATTGAAAGGGATGCTCGCGAGCGGGGAAGGCATCCGCTACAACCCCAAGGGGCCGACGGTGGTGATGGTGGCCGGCGTCAATGGTTCGGGCAAAACGACTTCGATCGCCAAACTAGCCCAGCGCCTTCAACAGGAAGGCAAGAAAGTCCTCGTTGCTGCTTGCGATACGTTTCGCGCCGCCGCCGTCGAGCAGCTGACCATCTGGAGCGAGCGCATCGGCTGCGAGATCGTCAAAAACCAACCGGGCAGCGATCCGGCCAGTGTGGCCCACGATGCCTGCGAACGGGCCAAGGCACGCAGTGTGGATGTCCTCATCGTAGACACGGCCGGCCGGCTGCACACGCAGACGCACCTCATGCGCGAGCTGGAGAAGATCTCGCGGGTCGTTAGCAAGCTCATCGAGGGGGCACCGCACGAGGTCTTGCTTGTCCTCGACGCTACGACCGGCCAAAATGCTATCGCCCAGGCGGAGAATTTCAAAAAGGCGGTCTCATGCAGCGGCATCATCTTGGCCAAGCTCGATGGCACAGCCAAAGGCGGCGCGATTTTCGCCATCAAACAGAAACTTGGCCTGCCGGTCAAATTCGTCGGCGTCGGCGAGAAGCTCGATGACCTGGAAGCCTTTGATCCGGATTCTTACGTCGAGGCATTGTTCACTTAAGAAGAGAGGCGCCCCCGATGCGTCGCCCGGCGACGTTACCACCAGGAATACGGCGGGGCGTCGTTTGCTTGCGGGTACTGCGGACAGGCCCAGGAACTTGCCATGACCATGCTCATCGACCCCATTTGGCCGTGGTCGTACCTGCCGCCGTTCCTGGCGTCGGCGCCTGCCGATGTCGTCGCCGCCGTCGTGCTGTCTGGCCTGATGGCGTTGATCTTGCCGATCCTCTGGCAAATGCGGCCGGGCGGTAGCCGCTCGCGCCAACTGATGCGCGGGGGAGGAGCATTGTTGGCGACGGCGCTGGGTTGGGTGGCGATCCACACTTGGGGCCTTGCCAGCGCGCCGGCTGGTCGCTTACACGGCCTGGCGATGGCCGCGCTCGTCGTGCTGCCCGCCGCTCTTCTGGGCATCACCGTCTCGACTTATCTGGCTGCGCCCGTTGTGCGACGCCGTTGTACAGGCGTCCTTCTCAGTCTGCGACTGCTGGCTTTCTTGCTCGTCGTCCTGGCGATTGTCCGCCCGTCGCTGGCCTCTGCGGAGCGCAACCCGCTGCATTCGCTGCTGCTCCTCCTCTGCGATCATTCCGCCAGTATGACCATCCAGGATGAGTCCGGCCATCAATCGCGCTGGGAGTTGCTTTTGCAGGCGCTGCGCGAAAGCGCCCCGGAATTGGAGCGCCTGAGCGAGGACCAGCAGCTAGAAGCGCGCTTTTACAAATTTGCCGGCGAGGTCGTGGAGTTCCATCCGGACGCCCCTGGCGCAGCCGATGGCCCGCGTACCGATATCGGTGCGGCGCTCCGCACTCTCTACGAACAGCGCCAAGGCCCACAGCCGCGCTATCTGCTGCTGCTCAGCGACGGCGCCGACAACGGCAATGCTCATGCACCGGCCGTGCCGGAGGCGGCACGCTGGCGTACTTTGCCCTGCCCCCTTCATGTCTTCGCCTGCGGCAATCCCACCACGGCCGACCGTCAGAACGACGTTGCCATCTCCTCTCTTGTCACTGAGCCGACCCTGGCCCCCAGCAAGAGCAAGCTGACCGTCAAAGTCGGCATCGACGCGCCTGGCTTCGAGAACAGCACCGTCCGCGTTCGCCTGTTCCTCGACAACGAGGAGGTGCTGGCCCGTGATGAAGTGCTGAGGTCGACGAACGGCAATATGGTCAAGCTGGAATGCACCGCTCCGGCCAAGCCGGGCGAAGTCAAGCTGCGCGTTCAGGTCGATGATCCCAAACATAGGGATGAAGCGCCTCAAGGCGATCTTTTTCCTCTCAATAATACGAGCGAGACCTACATCACCGTGACCAAGGAAGGCGTCCACGTCCTATTGGTAGACAAGCAGCGCGCCATGGAGCCGCAATTCATCTGTGATGCGCTGACGAAGGACCCGCGCATCCGCGTCACGCCGGTCTGGCTGCGCGGCGGGCAAACCATCGACGCCAACAGCGGCGACTTGTTTCACTTCGATAAGCAGCCCTACGACGTCGTTATCCTCGGCGATGTGACGGCCGCGCAGATGAGGGCCGTCCATCCGCAGGCGCTGGAGGCCATCGAACACCTGATCTCGCGTGGGGCCGGCTTGCTCATGCTGGGCGGTTACTTCAGCTTTGGCAACAGTGACTGGCAGGGCACGCCGCTGGAAAAAATGCTACCCGTTGATTTGGCGACTTCGCGGGGGCAAATAGAAGAAAATCGCAAGATGTTGCCGACGCCGATCGGCCTGAGCAGCTTCGGCTATTTCCTGCGCCTGGGCGACGGTGCCAAGCCGGAGAAGGCCTGGGAAGCACTCCCGGAGTTGGAGGGCCTTTCACGGCTGCGTAAGGCGACCAAGGGCATCGAAACGGTGCTGGCCGAGTCCAACCGGGGCGAGCCGGTTTTAATCGCCCAGAACTACGGCGCTGGCCGGGTATTGGCCTTTGCCGGCGATACGACCTATCGCTGGGTGATCAATCCACAGATGCAGCAAATGCATGGCCGCTTTTGGCGCCAAATGGTATTGTGGTTGGCCAAACAGGAAAACACCGAGGGCAGCGTATGGGTCAAACCCGACGCCCGCCGCCTGCCGGTACACAGCGAGTTGGGTTTCAGCGTCGGCGTCCGCAGCCGCAACGGCAGCGATCTCAAGGAGGGCAGCTGCACGGTCGAGGTCACAGGGCCCGACGGCATCAAAACCTCGGTGCCGACGGCACGGACGGCGACCGAGGAGCGTGGCGTCTTTGTCAAAACCGACGTGCCGGGCGAATATCTGCTCACGGTCCGTGGCCAAGCCCACGATCCGAGCAGCGGCGAAGTGGTCGCAGGTGAGGCCGCGGCGCATTTCATCGTGTACGACGAGGACCTCGAGAGGACGCGCCGCGCCGCCGATCACGATTTCCTCAAGAAATTAGCCGCCGCCGGCGGGGGCGATTTCCACCGCATCGAAGAATTGCCGGCCTTCCTGCGCCGTATGCAGACCGAGGGCCTGTCCCGTAACAAGCCCAAAATGGTCCTCCGCCCCGATTGGCGAACGACGGGGCCATCGTCGTTTTTGATGATCTTTTTTGTATTGTTTGTAGCAACACTTTCGTCTGAATGGCTGCTGCGCCGCCGCTGGGGCATGGTATGAGGAGTAGACCTTTTCGTCCCCGACGGGTTGGTTGGCCGCGACCCGCAGGAGAGTGCGTTCCCGCTTCCCTGCGGACCACGGCTCACCGCGCTACCTTGCCTTGCAAGGCGCTCTAGCGATGGTCCGCCTGTTCGTGTCGATGGCGTGCCACGCGTAGTTGGGCGCGGGCGCGTTGTTGGGCTTTGAACTGTTCTTCGTGCGCTTGGGGTGTTGGGGCGGGAGCAAGGGCCGCGTGCAATGCCTGGGAGACGGCATTGACATCGATCTCCTCGGCACGCTGGGCGCGGGCCGTCAAGATCGTCACGGTGTTGGCGCGCACTTGCACGAAACCGCCGTCGATAAAGAAGCGGCGTACTTCCATGCCGCGGCGCAGGCGGAGTTCGCCGCAGCCGAGCCGGCCAATCAGCGGCGCGCGGCCTGGCAGGACGCCCAATTCGCCGTCGAACATCGGCATAGCCACGAAGTCGGCCGCTTCGTCCAGCACCGCTTTCTCCGGGGTAACGACTACGCAATGCAGTTCACGTTGGGGCATGATGCTCACTTTCCTTCGGCCATGCGCTTGGCTTGTTCTTCCGCTTCCTCGATACCGCCGACGTACATGAACGCCGACTCCGGCAAATGGTCCCATTTGCCTTCGCACAACTCTTTGAAACTGCGGATGGTGTCGGCCAAGGGCGTCACCTTGCCTTTCTTGCCGGTGAAGGCCTCGGCGACGATGAACGGCTGGGACAGGAACTTTTCGATGCGTCGCGCCCGATTGACCACCTGCTTGTCTTCCTCGCTCAATTCCTCGACGCCGAGGATGGCGATGATGTCCTGCAATTCGCGGTAGCGCTGCAAGATCTGGCGCACGCGGTTGGCGACGTAGTAATGCTCCTCGCCGACATACTGGGCCTGCAAAATGTTGCTGTACGATGCCAGGGGATCGACGGCGGGATAAATGCCTTTTTCGGAAATACGCCTTTCCAGATAGATAAAAGCATCCAAATGCTGGAAAGCGTTGGCGGGGGCGGGGTCGGTGGGATCGTCGGCGGGGACGTAGACAGCCTGGACGCTAGTGATGGCCCCCTTGATGGTGCTGGTAATGCGTTCTTGCAATTCGCCCATCTCGGTGGCCAAGGTCGGCTGATAGCCGACCGCGCTGGGCATTCGGCCCAGAAGCGCAGACACTTCTGAGCCAGCCTGCGAGAAGCGGAAGATGTTATCGACAAACAAGAGGGTGTCGGCCCCGGTGGCGTCGCGGAACCACTCCGCCATGGTCAACGCGGACAAGGCCACGCGCAGGCGCGCCCCCGGCGGCTCGTTCATCTGTCCGAACACCATTGCCGTCTGCGACAGCACTTCGCGGCCGGTGTTGCCGATCTTGGTTTCCTGCATTTCCAGCCACAGATCGTTGCCCTCGCGCGTCCGTTCGCCGACGCCGGCAAACACCGAGTAACCGCCGTGCTGGCTGGCGATGCGAGCAATCAGTTCGGTGAGAATGACCGTTTTGCCCAGACCAGCGCCGCCGAACAGACCCGCTTTGCCGCCGCGCACCAAGGGCGTCAACAAATCGATGACCTTGATGCCCGTCTCGAACAGCTCGGTCTTGGGCGACAGTTCGGCAAACTCGGGCGGATCGCGGTGGATGGGCCGCCACTCCGTAGCGTTAACGGGACCGCGGCCGTCGATCGGCTCGCCCAGCAAATTGAAAACGCGGCCCAGCGTCTCTTTACCCACCGGCACAGAAACCGGTTTGCCGGTATCGATCACCTGCATTCCACGGACCAGTCCGTCGGTGGTGCCCAGGGCGACGCAGCGAACGCGGTTGCCGCCAAGCTGCTGCTGGACTTCGCCGGTCAGGTGAATGGAAAGGCCCTTGTATTCAGTGTCGATACGCAAGGCGTTGTAGATCGCCGGCAGATGGCCCTCGTCAAACTCAGCGTCGAACGTCGAGCCGATGACCTGGACAATGCGGCCGACGTGCTGGCCGTTGCGAAGTTGGTCGGTAGCGGTAATCATATGTTGCTCCGTGATGGTGAAATTTCTTATAGTTAAAAGACAATGCGGCGACCGGCCTTGGCGTCCTCCACAAGTCCGATAATCTCTGCACCGCCGCCTGGGTAAACTCTTTCTCCCAATCGTCTCAGCCGGTCCAGCCGAATTGCCGGTGCGTTGCTCTCCACAATCGCCATAAAATCTGCCGCGTCGAGATATTTCTTGCGCTCTTGGCGATTGGGAGATACCATTGCGGCGAACTTGCAAGCCAAGGCAAACTCCAAGTTCGGGATGAGATAACCCTCTGCGTCAAGGACCGTTTGCCGGAACGCCACCTTGAACAACGGCTGATTAGGCTTCATCAGGTCGATCAGGGGGGCCTTCGTAACCGGATCGAGAAACCGCGTGACCACGGGGTAATCTACTACTTGCAATTGCGGGAAAGCATCCTGAATCGCTCGCACCGCCTTGCGATGATCGCGCGTCCGAACCAGGATGTCCACGTCCTCCGTCGCCCGGGCCTCTCCGCGCCAGCCGGTGATGCCGTAATTACCCATGAGCACGAAGCGCACGCCCGCCTCGTGAAGTACGGCGATTACGTCTGCTGGAGCGATCATGCTTACCTCCGGGCGATACATCCGGCGCAGCGTCCGCGTGATCTCGGTGCTTTTCCTCAGCGCCTCGCCGTGGCGTATAACGGTTGCGGTTGCCATGACGCTCCCTCCGATTCTATTCCAAGGCCGCCGCGCCGCCGATGACTTCGGCGATCTCTTTGGTGATCTGCGCCTGGCGGGCGCGGTTGTACTGACGCGTCAGCGTTTTAATCATCTCGTCAGCGTTCTCGGTAGCTTGTTTCATGGTAACACGACGGGCGATTTGCTCGCTGACGGCCGCATCGAGGAAACACTTGAACAAACGTACCTTAAACGACACCGGCAGCAATTCCTGCAAGATGTCCGCCGCACTGGGCAGAAACTCGTACTCCACCGCACGTTCGCCTTGGGGACGTTCACGCTGTGCAGCAGAGGGCGACAACGGCAGCAGCGTCTCAACAACCGGGGTTTGCCGGGCTGCATTGAGGAACTTCATGTAGGCCACTTCCACACGGTCGTACTTCCCCCCGATGAAGCCGTCGATATAGCGGTTGGCGATCTCTTCGACTTCGTCGAAGCGCGGTTTGTCCTCGAACTGCGTATAGGTGCGTTCGGGTTTCATGCCCTGATAGCGGAAGAAAGTGATCGGGCGTTTGCCGGACAATTCCAGAGAGAAGTTGGCGCTTTCGCTGCGGAGTTGCTGAAGGCGTTGGTTGGCTTCGCGGAGGATACCGGCGTTGTAACCGCCGCACAAGCCGCGATTGGAGCCGATCACCAACAACAGCGTGTTGCGCACCTCGTCGCGCTTTTGCAAGAGCGGATGCGAGAGGTTGGTTGCCGAAGCGCTGAGGTCGGCAGCCAACTCGGTGATCTTGCGCGTATAGGCTTCAGCCTCGGTAGCGCGGTCGAGCGCTTTCTTGAAACGCGCGGTGGCAATTAGCTCCATGGTGCGCGTGATCTTGCGGATGTTGCGAACCGCCTTACGGCGGTTGACGAGCATTCGGGTATTGGCCATGACAACTCGTTAGCGTTTTATCTGGTCTTGCGGGGCCTTGATGGCATCGCTGCGCAACGACGCTCCGGTGGGTTTAAACTGGGCCTGGAAATTGGCGATGGCCGCCGTCAACTGTTGCTCGATTTCCTTGGTTAACTTGCGCTCCTTGCGGATGGCGTTGCCGACTTCCGGTTGGCGTTCCCGCATGTAACGCAAGAATTGCTCCTCCCAGGCCCGCACGTCCTTGACGGGCACCTTGTCGAGATGGCCCTTGGTGCCGGCGTAGATAATCATGATCTGATCGACCACGTCCATGGGTTTGAACTGCGGCTGCTTGAGGATTTCAACCATGCGATAGCCGCGGTCGAGCTGGGCTTGAGTGGCCTTGTCCAATTCGGTGCCCAGCTGCGCGAACGCTTCCAATTCCCGGAACGCCGCTAAGTCCAGACGTAAACCGCCGGCCACCTGCTTCATGGCCGGGATCTGCGCCTTGCCACCGACGCGCGAGACGCTGATTCCTACGTCGATGGCCGGACGGACGCCGGCATTGAACAGGTCCGGCTGCAAGTAAATTTGGCCATCGGTGATGGAAATGACGTTGGTGGGAATGTACGCGGACACTTCGCCTTCCAACGTTTCGATGATCGGCAGGGCCGTCAAGGAACCGCCGGACTTGGCCACTTTGGCCAGCTTGTGGCCGGGGAACTTGGGCAAATCGTGTTTCAGGGCGCGCTCTTTTTCGAGCGGACCAATGTACACCTTCCCTTTCTCCCCCGCCTGGCGGCGTTCGCCCTTCTCGTTGTTGACGCCCCAATCGTCGGTGACTTTGGCATCCTCGGCATCTGCGGGAACAATGACCCAGCGCTCGGCCAGCTTGGCGGAACGTTCCAGCAGGCGCGAGTGGGCATAGAAGATGTCGCCCGGATAGGCCTCGCGTCCGGGGGGCCGCCGCATCAGCAGGGACAGCTGGCGATAGGCAGCCGCCTGCTTGGATAGATCATCGTAGACGCACAGGGTGTCGCGGCCCTGCTCGTACATGAAATATTCGGCCATGGCGCAGCCGGCGTAGGGAGCGATGTATTGCAGCGGGGCCGGGTCTGAGGCGGCGGCAGTGACGACGATGGTGTAATCAAGGGCGCCATGCTCGCGGAGGATCTCGACGCTCTTGGCGACGCTGGATTCTTTTTGGCCGATGGCCACATAGACGCAGATGACGCCGCTGTCGCGCTGATTGATGATGGTGTCCAGGGCAATGACGGTCTTGCCGGTCTTGCGGTCGCCGATGAGAAGCTCTCGCTGGCCGCGGCCGATCGGCGTCATGGCATCGATGGCCTTGATGCCGGTTTGCAGCGGCACGTCCACCGGCTGCCGCTCGGCCACACCGGGCGCCGGCGATTCTACGAAACGCACATGCTCGCGGATGATCGGCCCCTTGCCGTCGCGCGGATTGCCCAGCGGATCGACGACTCGGCCAATCAAGGCGTCGCCGACCGGCACCTGCAACAACGCGCCGGTGGAGCGGACTTCATCGCCCTCGGTGATTTCGCGGTACTCGCCCAGGATGATGACGCCGACCGAGTTTTGTTCCAGGTTGAAGGCCAGGCCGCGCACCCCGGTGCGCGGAAACTCCAGCATTTCACCGGCCATCACATGGGCGAGGCCGTAGACGCGGGCGATGCCGTCCCCGACTTCCAGGACTTCGCCCACTTCCTTCGGTTCAATCTTATCCCGATAGTGATTGATTTCCTCGGTCAAAACCGAAACGATTTCGTTGGCGTTAATGCGCATGGACCCAACTGCCTTTCTCGATGAGTTGATTGCGGATTCGTTCCAGACGCGCGCGCACGCTGTCGTCGAAAACCCAGTCGTCTACTTTCACTACCAGTCCCCCCAACAGATCCGGATCGACGCGGACAGACAAGATCGGCTCGCGGTGAAACTTGTCGCGCAGCTCGCGGCGCAAGCGCTCCTGCTGCTCGTCGTCCAGGGCGACAGCGGCTGTCACCTCGACGTGCATGCGTCCGCCGCGGCGCTCGAAAAGATCGCGCGCCAGGACAGCCGTCTCGCGGAGGATGCCGAGACGATCGTGGTCGTTGAGGACGAGCAGAAAACGGTAGAGAATGTCGTTGATCTTGCCTTCGAAGGCGCGGCGCAATGTTTCGCGCTTGTGTTCGCGGCTGACGACGGCGCTGGCGAGAAAGAGGGTGAAGGCGGAATCGCGGGCAAGAACATCGCGAACCAATTCCTCCAGCTGTTCCAGCACTTCTTGCGTTTGGTGCTGTTTGTCGGCGGCAGCCAACAGTGCTTCCGCATAGATGCGGGCGACTTGCCGGGTGGCGTCGTCCAAAACAGTAGCGTGATGAGTTTGGTCGCTGTCGGTCATGATGGTTCGTTCATTAAACGAGTGCCGATTGTTGCCGACCGTTGCTGGTCTGGCGCAGCTCCGCCAACGCTTCCTCGATCAATTGGCGATGATCGTCGTAACTGATCTGGCGACGAAGGACTTTGCTGGCCACCAGCGTCGCCAAGCGTGCCGCTTCCGTTTGCAGATCGCGCAGCGCCTGAGCATAGGCCAAGTTCATCTCCCGCTGGAGCCGTTCCTGTTCCGCCTGGATCTTTTTGTGCGCCTCCGCGATCATCTCGGCCGTAGTACGTTCGGCGGCGCGGCGTGCCTCGTCGAGGATCTGGCGGGCCTGATCGTTGACGTGGCGCAGTTGTTCTTCTAGTTGGGCGCGAAGACGAACAGCCTCTTCGCGGGCCTGCTGCGCCTCTTGCAAAGCGGAATGAATGGCACGCTCGCGATGCTCCAGCCCCTGCATCATCGGCTTCCAGGCAAACTTGCTGAGGATGAAGAGCAAGAGCAGAAAGACCACCAGCGTCCAAACGCCCAGATCGACGGCTTTCCCGAACAGATCCTGTTCGGGCTCGTCGGCCTTTTTGTGGTCTGGAGCAGCATCGGAGTGGTCCCTCATCGCCTTGGCATCGTCATTATGCGGCCCTTCCGCACGAATCGAGGCGGACATACCGAAGGCCAAAGCAAGCAGGCCAATCCCCACTATCCGCAAACCACGCTGCATGACACCCTCACCTTACAAGAAAAAGAACTAACGGCCCTGGAGTATACCCTCCGCACCGAGGCTGCAAGAATCTGTCCCCGCGTTGCCCCCCCGGTTGTCTCAAGGGCGAGCGGGGGGTGTGAACCCCCCGGTTGACCCAAGGGCGAGCGGGGGGTGTGAACCCCC
>Ga0078972_1007558_pt1 | contig 24033 bp, 21 predicted proteins | sample YelNatPaOPGAMG01_FD_67568 | JGI IMG/M metagenome (GOLD analysis project Ga0078972, IMG submission 67568) | Hot spring thermophilic microbial communities from Obsidian Pool, Yellowstone National Park, USA - OP-RAMG-01 (SPADES assembly) (version 2) | ecosystem: Environmental > Aquatic > Thermal...
CCCCCCCCCCCCGGGGGGGGGGGGGGGTGGGGGTGGGGGGGGAAAGAGAAAAAAATGTCCGATCTCCCCGTGCCCAGTATACTTCCTTATGTTTTAGCGAGGCGACGGGCCATGATCTCGATGAGGGCTACTTGGACAACTTTTGCCGATCACAGTCCGCGCATCGCTCCCGTTTTCGGGACCCCTATAAAACATCGGCCACGAAATCGGTACGTTTCATTGTGGAGAACTCCGGTGACTTCATCTGTCATAGGATTCGGTCAACTGCCAGCAAGTGGTTTTGTCCAATAGCTCTCATGTTGGCGCAGGTTCCTTTCTCTTGATTAAGCCTTCCCTACTATCTATCTTCAATTATCGACCGACTGTTGCTTATCACTCTCCGAGGACATGATGCGTTTCATCCGCTTTTGTTTTTCCGCTTTGTTGTTGGCCCTTGTCGCCGGGGTTGTACGTTCCGAGGCCCCGTCTGACCCTAACGTTGCCTCGACGCCGCACCGCACACCGGAAGAGGAACAAAAGCTCTTCCGCCTGCCGCCCGGTTTCGAGATTCAGCTGGTTGCCGCCGAGCCGGACATTCACAAGCCGCTCAACCTCGCCTTCGACGATCGCGGTCGGCTCTGGGTCACGGATACCGTCGAATATCCCTTTCCGCCGCCTCCAGGCAAGGAAGCGGGCGACAGTGTAAAAATTCTTGATGATTTGGCCCCTGATGGCCGAGCACGGAAAATCACTACCTTCGCAGACAACCTTGTCATTCCCATCGGCGTCTTGCCGCTTTCCCCTTCTCTGGCTCATTTGGGGGGAGAAAGGGGGAGGCCCCAGGAGGTGTTGGTATTTAGCATTCCGTCGATTTACCGGCTTGGGGACAGCAAAGGCTGCGGGCGCGCCGACAGCCGGGAAGTGCTGTACAGCGAATATGGCCAGCGCGACACGCACGGCCTGACAGGTTCGTTCACCTGGGGCTTCGACGGCTGGGTCTACGCGGTCCACGGTTTCTCAAACGACTCGACGGTCAAGGCCAGGGACGGCAGTTCGATCACCATGAACTCCGGCAATACTTACCGTATGCGGCCGGACGGCAGCCACATTGAATATTTCACCCACGGCCAAGTTAATCCTTACGGTCTGTCCTTCGACCCGCTCGGCAATCTCTATTCGGCCGATTGCCATACTCAACCGATCTATCAGCTGCTGCGTGGCGCTTGGTATCCGAGTTTCGGCAAAGGACACGACGGTCTCGGTTTCGGCCCGGAGCTGTTCACTGGCTACACCGAATCGACGGCCGTGGCCGGCATCGCCTACTACGCTGCGGACAATTATCCACCGCCCTGGCGCGACTGTGCTTACGTCGGCGATGTCGTTAGCCGGCGCATCAACCAGTTCGCCCTCGAATGGCACGGCTCCAGTCCCAAAGGGATACTCAAGCGCTTCCTTGAGTCGGAGGATCCGTGGTTCCGTCCGGTCCATATTCAGCTTGGCCCGGACGGGGCGCTGTACGTCGCCGATTTTTACAATCGCATCATCGGCCATTACGAAGTGCCGTTGACCCATCCGGGACGCGATCGCACCAGCGGCCGCATCTGGCGTATTGTCTATCGAGGCGACAAAGCTGGAGGACACGCGACGGGCTACGGCACCCCGGCCCCTCGCAAGGATTGGACGACGGCACGCGTGACGGAGCTTATTGAAGACCTGGCGCATCCTAATCTGACCGTGCGCATGCATGCTATGAACCAACTTGTCGCGCGCGGCGGCGCCGAAGGACGACAGGCCGTACATGATCTCTTGTCCGCGAACAAGGCAACTAGCTGGCAGTGGGTTCATGGCTTGTGGGTGTTGGAGCGCGTTGGTGCTCTGGATGATGACGTGTTGCTAAAAGCAGCCCAGCATAAAGACCGAGGCGTACGCGTCCATGCTCAGCGCGTCTTGGGAGAACGAGCTTTGTTGACGCCGCGGCAGCACCATCTCGTCTTGGCCGCCTTGAAGGACGCCGATGCCCATGTCCAACGCGCCGCCGCCGATGCGCTGGCTCGGCATCCGGATGCGGCGAAAAACCTGCGGGCCCTGCTCGACCTGCGCCATGCTGTGCCGCCAGAAGACACGCACTTGTTGCACGTCGTCCGCATGGCCCTGCGCGATCAGTTACAGTCGCCTGACTCTTGGCCGCAGCTGGCCGGCGAGGCTTGGAACGAGCGAGACAAGCGGGCCATTGCTGACGTGGCGTTAGGCGTACCCAGCGCCGAAGCCGCCGCCTATCTGATGGCGCACCTGCAACGCCTGGAGGAGTCGGGGGACATGCGGCCCCGCGCAGTCCATCATATTGCCCGCTACGGCAGCCAAGCGGTGACGAAGCAGCTGCTGGATTTCGTGCGCGGCAACCCGCAAGCAAGAGACGACCTCCGCCAACAGTTGGCCCTTTTCCAGGCCGTTCAACGCGGCACCCAGGAGCGCGGCGCCCCGTTGCCGGAGTCGGTTCGCGCTTGGGGCAGCGATCTGAGCCGGCGGCTATTGGCCTCGAAGAACGGGCGAGACGTGGAATCCGGGATCAAACTGGTGGGCGAACTCCAGTTAGCCGACCAGCAGGGTTGGCTTGTGGAAATAGCTAGCCAACGTCGTGCCCCGGAGGGCCAGCGCCGAGCAGCTTTGGAGGCGTTGGTCAAGCTCGACGCGCCACGTCATGTCCCCGTGCTGGCCAGCATCCTCGCCGACGCCGAAGCGCCCATCGCTTTACGCGAACAAAGCGCGAACTTGCTGGCTCAGGCGAACCTACCCCAGACGCAAGCGGAATTGCTCAAGATCCTGCCCACGGCGCCCGCGCGCTTGCAGACGGTCATCGCCGTCGGATTGGCCGCCAGTGCCGCCGGTGCCGCGAAGCTGCTTGACACCATCCAGACCGGCAAAGCGTCAGCCCGTCTGCTTCAGAATCCTTTCGTGCGAGCGCGTCTGGAAGCCGCCCATCTGCCGCGCGCGGCGGAACGCATCGACCAGCTGACCGCCGGTTTACCACCGGCCGGCGCAGACATACAAGCCCTTCTGAACCGTCGTCGCACGGCGTTCCTCAAGGCCAAGAAGGACGTTGCTGCTGGTGCTCAAGTGTTCGCCAAGAACTGCGCCAATTGTCATCAGGTTGGCGGCCAAGGTGCTCGCATCGGCCCCCAGCTCGACGGCGTCGGCGCCCGTGGACTTGATCGCTTACTCGAAGACGTTCTCGATCCCAACCGCAATGTCGATCAAGCGTTCCGCCAAACCACATTGGTCTTGAAAAAAGGACAGATACTGTCCGGATTAGTGCTCCGAGAGGAAGGTGAAATTTTGGTGCTGGCCGATTCGCAAGGCAAGGAACTGCGGGTAGCGAAGGCGGCAGTAGAAGAACGCAGCACGTCGCAAGTGTCGCCGATGCCGGGCAATTTTGCCGAGCAGATCCCGGAAAACGATTTCAACCATCTATTGGCGTATTTGCTGACACTGCAAAGCAAACCGGACAAACTGGGTGATAAGTAGCCCGCATCGTTTCGGAAAAAGTCGGTAAAGTCGAGGGGACCATGCTTACCTCGCGAGGCTGCTGGTGCCTCTTCAGCGTCCTGGTGATCCTGAGCCTGGGACTGTTGCGGCCGTCGCAGACGCTGACGCTGCTAGGCCTGACGCTGCTGTTGTGGTTCGCGGGGCAATGGCTGTGGTTCCTGGTGCGGTTGTCGGGCGTGCGTCGGCTGCACGTCAGACGCGAAGTCTGGGACGACCGCTCCGTTGTTACGACCCTGTGGGCCGGACAAACCTTCGAGGTACGTATGCGCCTCGTTGCTGAGGGGAGGTTGTCCTTGCCCCATATCGCGGCGGCGGACCGTCTGCCCTTCGCCGTCGAGCACATAGACGGATCGCTTCATGTCCAAGGTATTGTTTCGGCGAAGGAGCCGTTAGAGACGACTTATCGCATCCGCTGCGGCCCGGCCGGCCTGGTCCGCTTCGAGGGCGTGCGTATCGAGGCCGCCGATTGGCAGGGTCTGTTCTATTACGTTCACTTTGTCCACGCCGTCGTGGTCCTGCCTATCCTGCCTCTGTTGATGCCGCGTACCAGTCAGCCGGCCTCGCTCAAGCGGCACAATCTGCTCTTGCCGCCCGGCATCCATCGCTTTCGCTGTCCCGGTTCCGGCAGCGAGTTGCTCGACCTCCGGGATTATTTGCCGGGTGATCCCCCTAGGACGATCGCCTGGAAAGTGTCTGCACGGCGCGACCGCCTTATCACTAAGGAGTTCGAGAGCGAAGTGCCGGTGCGTTGCACGTTGTTCGTAGACGCCTCCAACTCCGTGCGCGTGCCGGCCCCTTGCGGTGCTGGTCCTCAGCAAATCCGCTACGGCAAAGCGCTAGATCGGCTGATCGATATAGCGGCCGGCGTTTTGCAAGCCAATGCCAGCATCCGTGATCTGACCGGTCTGTGTTTGTTCGATGAGTACGGCGCCTCGTATATCGCTCCGGCTCGCGGCAGCACCCACCGCACGGAATGCCTGCGGCTGTTGGCTGCGGCGGCCGCACGCCTGCCGGATCAACCAACCGTCCCTCCCGATCATCTGTTGCCTTTGGCCTATAGCTTTGCCGCTGAAGTATACCCGGAACTGCTGCGCCCGGCCGTCAATTCCGTGCCCTTGGCGATGATCTGGCTGGAGGGATTTTCCGGCTATGCACGGCGCTTGCACGGGGGCCTCTTGGAGTTGTTGCATCGCCGCAAAAGCGCGTTGCGGACCTTGTGTTGGTGGACCTCGTTCTGGGCGCTGGTTCTTCCTGTATCTCTGCTGCTGGCACGCACACTGTTCCGGACGCGGGCGCTGGACAACAGCCTGCTGATCATTTTGTTCTTTGCCCCGCTTGCCGTACTGGCGGCATGGGGGGGAACGATATTTCTTTTCGGCGTCGATGCTGTGGTCGGTCGCAGCAAACGTCGCCGCGATCGCTGGCGCAAGCAGCTGGCGGCCATTGTCTCCGCGCGATACGGTCTGGCGCCAGGTGGCCTGGCGGTACTTTTGGAAGACGATGATGCTTTTTCGCGGCTTTTGCAGCGTTTTCTCAGCGAGCATCAAGTGCCATACACGCTGCCATTGTACAGTCCGGAGGGCCGCTATTTGTTCGCAGCCACCGAAAAGATAACGGTGTTGGCCGATGCTTTGGTCCGTGCTGTGGGCCGAGGACGCGACAACGAATTATTCGTCCTCTTGGCCGATCTGCTGGAACTGGATGATGCGCTTGATCCTCTTTTACGTGCGGTGCGGGTGGCGCTGGGCCGGCATCATCAAGTCGTGCTCATTTGTCCCTGGCCGCCAGGATTAGACTTGCCGCCCACGAGGGGTCAGGGGCCAGGGGCCGGGGACGCGAAGGGCCCCTCTTCTCTTGCCCTTGGTCTCTCGGCCCTCGGTCCTCAGCAGTTGTGGGATCACGTCACGACGCAGCGCTTCCACCGCGCATATCAACGACTGCGCCGCACTTTCGCACGCTTGGGCGTTGCTGTACTCTGCGCCGCCGAAGAGGAACCGGTCCCCTTGGTCCTTCGTCGATTGGAGCGCCTACGCAGCTTGGGGAGGCCGCACTCATGAGCAAAGCCAAAAACCGAAAACGGAAAGCTGAGACCCGCTCTTCTCCCGAACTGCGCTCCCATCCAGCCGTGCGCAATTACACACTGTTCTGTCTGTCCGCCTTGTTTCTGATCGTTGTGTGCCTGGCTGATCGGGGGTTGGCGTGGTGGTGCCTGGTGCCGGCACTGATCGGCTGTTTGGCACTGCTGACCCACTGGGACTACGGCCCGCCGTTGGTGTTGTTGTCCCTGGCTGGGCTGCTTGGTTTCTCAGGCCCACTACGCTATCGTAGCCCTCCCCCTGGTGGTTGGTCACGTTTTCCGACGGCGTCCCTGATGGACCTTGGATTGTGCATCGCTGTATTGGCCTACGTCTTGGGACATTATCGTCTGCTGTCGCTGACACGGTACATCTTCCCTCCCCGCCTGGGGCGTCCGCGCGTTGAGGCGACGCAGCGGCGCTCTGCGGATCTCGTCACCGGCAGGGAGACGACCTTCTTGGGATTGGCCTTGCCGTTGTGGGCGGGATTGGCCGTGCTCGTCTGGGGATGGGTGACGGAAGAGGCGGCGCCGCGGAACGCGCCGCTCGAATGGTGGCCGGTGCTGCGGCTGGTTTGGGCAATCTTGGCGGTACTGGCCGTGGCGGGCGTTACGGCCAGCTATCTGCGGCAAACGACAGCTACGCCGGAGGAGGGCTTGCTGTATTTGCAGGACCAGTGCTGGCGGCTGATGCGCCGCGAACAGGGCTTGCTCAATCGGTGGCTGACATGGGCGCGGTTGCGCGCTCAACGGAAGCAGCGGCTTTCTGGGCCGAGCTTGGAAACAAGGAGGCAATCATGAAATACGGGTGGCGCGAGTTGTCTGGCTGGCTGTTGATCGGCCTGGCAATGCTGGGGTTTGTTCTGGTTTACCGGCTGGCCCTGGGGCATTTTCTCGCGGAAATGTGGGTAATTGCCATCATTGCCCTGGTCGTTTTCTGGGGCGGCATTCAGCTGCTCAAAGTGGCCATCGCCGCCCGCATCTGTCAGCAGGCTCAGGACCGACTCTATCTTACTAAAACGGACAAGGAGCCAAAGTGATCGGCCGCTTAGCATCGTCGCCGGAGATACAGCGCGCTTGCCGATGGGACATATCGATCCGGAAGGCGCGGCTTGGCCGTGCCCCAATCACGACCAAGACCTCAGCCGCTTCGTCACGATGAAGAGCAGCGGCAGCGCAGCCCATTCTACAACCATCGAAAACACTACCAGGGCCGGCAAGGACGTATCGTAGAGAAAGCCCATCCCAGCGCTGCCCAAGAACCAAGAGATGCCATAGCCGGCGGTGAATAACCCATAGGCGGAGCCACGGCGCTGAAGCGGAGCCATCTGTGCCACCGCGGCACGCATAATCGATTCGTGGGTCCCCATCCCTATCCCCCACAGGACTGAACCGACAATTGCTGCCGGAAAGGCGCCGAGAAACACAAGCGGAGCAAACAGGCTTGACACCACCGTCAAGGGGATAAGTAGGACAAGCCCCACCCGATCGAACAGCCATCCAAAGACCAGCGACGCAGCGCCGCTGACGCCCATCGCTGCGGCATAGACAAGGGGGACCCAAGGGGCCGGCACCGTTTTCGCTTTGACAAAATGATAAGACATGAGCGCGAAATCAGCGAAGCCAGCGGCAACCAGTGCTGCTGCCACCAGATAGATCCAGAATACACCCGGCAACTCTTTCGCCTTGAGATCCAGCAACGTTACCTTGGCAGCCTCTGGCTGCGGATACAGCAAACGCGCAACGAGCAGCAGGCCAAGGGTCATTAGGGCGGGCAAGAGCAACAGGGCGAACGCAGGCGGGTATTCCTTCTGGACGGCCAGCACTCCGGCGACGAGCAGGGGACCGATCAGCGCTCCGCATTGATCCAACGCCTGGTGTAGACCGAAACCCCAGCCGTAGCCAATTTCCTTGGCCGCATGAGAAAGCAGTACGTCGCGGGGAGGGTTACGGATCGCCTTTCCCAGCCGTTCAAGCAGGAGAAGCCCCGCAGCGAACGGCCAATTGCTGGCCAAGGCCAGCAGCGGTACAGCAGCCATCGAGATCCCATAGCCGAACAACGTCAGCAGCCAGAATCGTCTCGTCCGATCGCTGATACGGCCCGAAAGCAGACGCAGGGCATAGCCGATCAGTTCCCCGAACCCAGCGACCATTCCCACCGCCGTCGCGCTCGCCCCCAGCACGGCGAGGTAAGGCCCTACGATGCTGCGCGCGCCCTCATAGGCGAAATCGGCGAAGAAACTCACGGCGCCAAACAACAAAACAAAGCGGAAAGCAACCGATCGGCTCCGCGAGCGGTCCTCAGCATCCTCAACGGACCCTGTTGCCATTCGTGTCCCTCGTTATGCCGCCTCCGGCTGAATCCGATGCAAACCACTCTCTCTTTGTTGTAGGAAAGGAAAGGTATTCAAACTACTCGATACGAAGCCCATCATTTTGGTTCGTCGTGCCCGGAAGATGAGATAGGCTGAAGAAACGTCCAACTACAGAAAATAAGACTTGCGGAGGCGTAGTTGGGGCCGCACTTTTCACCAATCGGAAGGGAGCGGTTGGCGGTCATCGGGCACTAGCGCCATCCACCAGGTTTGCGGGCTCATGCCCTTGGCGCAGAGGCGCACGCTGCCGTCGCCCAGAGCGGCCACAATGCCGCCGGTGTGCCCCGTGCTGGCAATGCCCGGTTTGCATCCCCCAGGGCCAAGCCACGGCACCGGCTGGACCTGGAAATAGCCGGCCACGCCATAAACTGGACCTTGCTCGTCCGGTTCGTTGGTCCCATAGGCCAATCCGGGATTACCCACGCCGAAGCCGATGTATGGGCTTGTCTGCGGCTCAAAACGCGACGCCCACTGGCAGCCGCCGTCGTTGCCGTTGCCGTTCGGGCTGCAAATACCATATTTTTCGGTCCAAAATATCGTATTACTCAGCCCATCGGGAAAAGAAGAGGGGAGTTTCTTGCCGCCGGTGGTGAGAGGATAGAGCTTCTTGCTGTAATTTCCGGAAGTAACCAGCGGGCCGTGGACGTAGCAAGTCATCGGGTCGCCCGGCGTGTCGTAAGTGGCTTCGCTGAAAGCCAAGGCGTTGGCGGCGTAGCTGCACAATGCCCAACCATCAGGCGATTGATTGTTCCCCAGGCTGGGATCGGAAAGACACAGATAGGTCTTAATCACATACGTGCGATCCGTATTGCCTGAATTGTACACGCCGTTTTGCAAAGCGAGTTTGTAAATGCCCTCGAGCTCCAGGTAGGGCAACAACCAGAAGGTAACGGGACCGAAGTTTTTCAGATCCATGCCCGGCAACGCGCCCTCGGTGGGCGGCAGCTTACCGTTGGTATCGTGCAGTTGTTGCGTGGCCAGGCTGATCTGCCGGAGATTGTTCATGCACTGAGCGCGATTGGCAGCCTCGCGGGCCTTTTGCACCGCAGGCAGCAGCAGTCCCAAAAGAATGCCGATGATCGCCGTCACTACTAACAACTCAAGCAGCGTCAAGCCGCGCCGACGCGATTCGCGATCGGTACACATGGCAATGCCCTCGGCAAAAAGGTGTTCGTTACTCTTTTTTCTTGCTCGCCAGCCACTTGTAGAGCGTTTTAGGATTATACGCCTCTTCCCATATATAATGCCCTTTATTCGGCACCTCGGTGTAATGCACTTCAGCCCCGGCAGCCTGGAGTTGTTGTACTAAGTAACGCTCTCGCTCGACAGGCGCCTGCTGGTCCTTGGCTCCGTGATAAATCCACGCCGGCAGATGCCGTACTTTCTCCACCTCCGGACTGATGAAGGAACAGACTGGGACGACGGCGGCCCAGCGATCCGGATACGCCTGCGCCAATTCCCACACGCCGCTGCCGCCGGCTGAGATGCCCGTCAGGTAGATACGCGCCGGATCGATCCGGTGCCGCCCGATGACGTAATCCAACGTCTGCATGATATTCTCAACTTCGACGCTGCCCGCCTGAAAATGGCCCGTGGGGTCGATCGGGAAGAAGGCCACAAAGGGGAAGATGCCATTGGGCTTGTTGATACCGAAGCGTTGGGCGATGGCTGCGGGCAGACCGGCCTTAAAGATGCGCCATTTGGTCCGTTCACCGTAGCCGTGCAGATAAACGATCAGGGGAAACGGCCCCCTCTGTCCTTGCAAGTGCGGCGGTACATAAAGCCCATAGTAGGTGACAGGTGTCGGCTCACCATTCCACCACGACGGGCCATGATACTCGCCCCAGTAAAAACCTGCTGGTAAACGAGAAAAAACAGCTTCCTCCTCACGCGGACGATTGGCATAAATGTCCCGCAACAACGGCGACAGGGCGAGCAAGGCCGCCGCCGCGCACGTCGCCATCACCGTATCCAGCTTGTGCCGGCCCATCCATCGCAAAATGCTTCGGCCCCAATGCCAGTTGCACGCGAAAATCACGACCACATCGAGCCACGGTATCAGCGAACGCCAGCCGAACAGGTACAACAAAACAGGGAACAGCGTGACCGGCAAATGACGCCAACTGGCTTGGATCGAATTGGCCTTCTCATAGCCGGCCAGCAAGACGTCCACAATCCAGCGCCAATTGCACACAGGAATCGCGGCCAGGCACAGCAAGGCTAGCGGCGAGAGCCAACCGAACAGCAACATCAGGACCGGCAACAACGTAATGGGTAGATGTCGCCAACCCACCTGGACCGCATTGGCTTTGCTACAAGCTCTTTCAACGATCTGCCAACTACGTTTCTTGGCCATCCAGTTTAAGGCGGGTTGCAAGAAGCGCAGCGGATCGTAGCGTCCGAACAACCGCCAGCGTGTTTTTGGGGCATAGCGGCGTTTGCTTTTCTCCACCAGTCGATAGCGGGCCCGCATCTCGCCGTGCCGATCTTTGACCAGACGCAACTCGTAATCGAGGAAGCGCAGTCGATGGCCCAAGCTCACATCGAGCGATTGCGTCTCGAGGGCCGCCGGCTCATAGTGCAAGTGGGCCAACTCCTCACGCAGACGCTTTTGCACCGCGGGCAAGATCCACTCATACCGGGGATCTCGATCGGTCAACACGATGATCTCGTTGCCCACGCGCAGGCATTGCACGTGGAGGAAATTCTCCTCACGGCCCAGCGTCTTGGCCTGTTGCAAGATATGATCGATCTCTGCGAAGGCAACGTTGACAAGCAACGGAACGAACTCCGGCTGTAGCGACGCGGCCAGGGTTTCTTGAAGCGCTTCGATCATCTGCGGATCGTCGATCCGCTGGCAGACACGTTCCACGAGCCGCTTGTGTCCTTCTTCATCCAAACTTTCATTGATATGTACGGCAAAGACACGGCAAAGCCCCTTATCGATCTGGCCGGCGATCCACTTGATCGTCTTTTCCGGATCAGCATCGTGTGGAAATGCGGGCGAACCAACCGATCCCAGAAGCCGCTGGAGGGCGGCTATCGGATCAGGAAGAGAATGATTGCTCATGGAGGCTTTCTCCTTCATGTCGGTTTAAGCCTGCTTAGCTTGGAGCATTAGCAGTATAGCGCGTCTTTTGTGTTGGTGTTGTCGCTGCAAGTTTCTGTAGAAAAATCCCTCGTGTGAATTTTTCGCAAAAACCAATGGGCACTGAGTGAGTGCCAGGGTTGCTAATTTAACTCCTTTACAAAAAAGTCCTTGCGGTGAAAATGAACAACTCAAAAGCAAATGAACAACTCGAAGGTGTGCGGTACTGTTAAGCTATCCGTGCTTTAGAGGGTGTTTGCGAATTGACCTCAGTCGTATTATACAGACATGAGCAAGACGCAAACTTATCCCAGCGATGTCACGGATGAGCAGTGGGCCTTGATTCAACCCCTGCTACCCAAACCCCACAAACGCGGCCGACGACGCCGCCTGGATTACCGCCCTGTCCTCGACGCCATCTTCTATCTGGAACGCACCGGCTGCCCGTGGCGGCAACTGCCCCACGACTTTCCGCCTTGGGGCACCGTCGCCGCCTACTTCCACCGCTGGCGAATCGACGGACTGTGGTTGCGCATTCATCATGCCCTCCATGCCCAGGTCCGTCGCCAGGCTGGCAAGAAGCCCACGCCAAGCGCGGCCCTCCTCGACAGCCAGTCGGTCAAAACCGCCGAGGGCGGAACGGAGCGCGGCTACGACGCCGGCAAGAAAGTCAGCGGCCGTAAGCGGCATCTGCTGGTCGATGTGCTGGGTATGCTCATCGCCTGCGTGGTGCACGCGGTCAACATCCAGGACGAGGATGGTTGGGAAGCGGTCTTGGACCAGGCCAAGTCGCGCTTCCCGCGGCTGAGGAAGATTTGGGCGGACAGCCGTTATGCTTGCAAGCGAACGCCCCAGTGCGTGCGGATCATTTACGGCTGGACCTTGGAGATTGTACGTCGCGTGAAGGCGGCGGCGGGTTTCGTGGCGTTGCCCAAGCGTTGGATCGTGGAGCGGACGTTCGGTTGGTTCGTGCTGTATCGCCGTTTGAGCAAGGACTACGAACGGAATCCCCGTGTGAGCGAGACGATGGTGTATGTGGCGATGATTCATCTGATGCTCCGGCGACTCCGACCAGCGTGAACTATAAGAATGACCCATTTGCAAACACGCTCTTAGTCAATGCATCCTCTGTGTAAGGCATTGCGGCACGAGATTGTGTACCATCATGCTCATAGGGAATTTTTTCTTTTAGTCTTCCAAGTGGTCGTTCCAAACATTCCCAGGAAATTATTCCCGCCAAGAGGCTCAGGGAGATCGCGGCAAGTTGTGTTGCGATAGGTCCATATTTTAAATCATTCGTTATAACGTCGATAATAGGAAGATGGTAAAGATAAATTCCATAACTGATCTGCCCTATATAACGAAGGGAACGGAACCTCAAAAAGTTAAGCAAAGGATTGCCAGTATGTAGGATGACCAGACCGATAATGCTGCAATAGAAAACGCTAACCATGAAGATGGTAAGTGAGCTGCCCTGACTAGTTTCTTCCAGAAAACCATGTAACGATACTAGAAAACTTACAAGGAAAAGCAAAGCAACCAGGCTGGTTAAAACAAATGCTCGGTGAAGCCATGTGGAACGTTGTGCCGACAGCTTGCAGTTTTCGAGACAGATGGCTAAGATCGTGCCGAGAGCGAGGCCGTCACAGCGTGCAAGGGCAACGAAAGGGTAAAAACCGAACATTCTGAGAACGATGGAGTTAATTATCAGCCAGAGCACCATAGGAATCAAAAATCGACGTCCAACAATGACCATTATTAAAGGCCACACCAGATAAAACTGTTCCTCGATGGCCAAGGCCCATGTATGTGTTGCCTCGCTTGAGAATGAGAGGATTGGTCCCGACCAGTAGTAAGGCACGTTTTGAGTAAAAGTTACATAGCTCAACACAGCCTTGAGATTAAGTGAATAGTTATTTAATATTTCACGCACGCAAAGAATGAAGAGAAGTAAATAATATGCAGGCCAAATGCGTAGTGCCCGCCGGAACCAAAATACAAATAAAAAGCGACAACTAAGCTGATTTTTCAAGAGGATTGAGGTAATCAGATAGCCTGAGAGGACGAAGAAGAGATCTACGCGTGTCCAACCGAAGAAGAAGGTTGTCGGCCATGTATGGTAGAAGAGAATAGCCAATGCGCCAATGCCGCGCAAACCATCCAATTCGGGGATGCGTCCCTTGTAATCCTTACAGTTTTTCCTTAAAAAGGATCGCGGTTCAGGCATTGATGACGGCAGATCAACCATTGGGATACGGTCCTGTCAGTTCAGCTCGAGGAATTCAATTGGAATGATGAACGCCTTCAATAGGTCAGGGCCATAACCAATCACGATAGGTTCAATCGCAGATGCTTCAACTGTAGATTGTGGAACATTGAGTATAATTTGCAATTCCGAAATCTGAGTGTCAATTTGAACGATACGAACCTTAGCTAACTTGGGGGAGAAAATCACCTGAAGCTCTGGTTTGGCGCCGCCATTAAGTCGGCATCGGATTGTTCGTTTGACTGTTCGCCCCAGAGTGTCCTTTGTGAGTACCAGTGTTTCCGGATAAAGTTCATATAATGGTGGCTTCATTCTGCACGTCACAGGAATGGAGAGTTGTGGATGTAAATTGTTTTTAGGTTCGAGAATTACCTCATCCTGAACGAGTGCATGAGGAGACATAGGAGCCAAATAGCGGAGCTCTATACGCCAGCGTGCATGGAAGTGGGCAGCGCCTTCGACATTGGCAAGGCCGGTTGGAGTGTCCCTCTTAGCAGGTGTGATCTTTACTGAAAGCCGCTCTGGATCAGATACATGAAAACGAGACACATTATACCCAGAGTCAGAATATCCATCGCTCAGTACCACTGTGGCCACACGCTTCTCTCCAGGTGCTACTTCGCCAAACTCGATCATTGAGGGAATAATTGCGAGCGCGGGACGAATATTCATTTTGATCGTGGATAACGTCTGACTTATGCGTCCATCTGACTCGGTCTCAAAGAACACCATGAATTTGTTAGGCCCACTCCGTCCTCCGGTATGAATTACAACTTGCCATGGAACGGAACTCCCAGGAGGCACATTCAGTGGTTCAACCAGCGTATGCCCGCCGCGCGTTACGAGAGATGCGCAGCTACATGAGGTTTCAGCTTTTCGGACTTGGATCGTCTTGCCGGTGCGATTTGTTAATTGTAGGTGAACGGTGACTGCCTGAAACTGTAGCGGATCAACAGCGACCTCTAAAACCTGGGGCTCTACAGTAACGAGGGCAGCATGACCTATTGCCAATGAACGGAAAAATATTCCCAAAGCAAGGCCGAGGATTGCAAAGGGAAGTAAATATATGAGAATATGTTTTAGCCATGGAGAACTCATAGCTTGGCATGCCTCCTTCGGAATCTTATCCTCAACAACACCATCGTAATAGCGAGCAACACGCCACTACTATACAGGAACCAAACTACATATCCGCGGGAGCGTGGATTGTGAATGTTATGTTTCTTTTCAAATTCCCGTTGAGCTTCCAACACTTCTGTAGTGCTCGTTATGGTCCTCACTGGCTCATTATTCGGTCCCCATAAATAAACCTTGCGTTTGCCTCCTTCTTCCAAAACGACCATCGCATTTTCTGGAAACCGAAAATCTAAAGCATCCTCCGGGAGCGACTGATTCACAGTGAGGGTTTTCGGCTTGATTTGAATAATAGCCGTCGGAGTTTTACGGTCGGATCGATACACGCGCAATTCACTTTCGGTCGGAAAGAATACCCCATCTCCGACATTATGAAAAGCTTTCACTTCATGGACCCACTCTGCCCACGGAAGTTTTTCACCGCCTGGCCAGGTATATTGATCATGGTGGTTGACAAGTTTGCGTGCCATCATGCCGACATGAGGGTCGAGGAAAACATCGAAATAGCGTCCAGACAGCGCCCCGCCTTCCTTCTTGTTGATGTCTCGCCAGATTCGTAAACAGATAAGATCTTTGTCAATGCCTGCTTCTCGTTTTATATCGCCACGCACTTCGACAGCTTTCGCCCGTTGCACAAGCTGGCGAAGGGAAAGTCGCAATTCGTGACTATCTGTTACGTCGCGAAAACTTAGAAGAAGGAGAGGCGCGGGATCCCGAGTGGTCTGTTGTTGAAGGGGATGGCGTTCCAAAAAAGCATTCACTCCATTTTGGTATTGGGGCGACAGTTGAACTGGGTGCTCCGGATCCCATCCTTTGAGGACACGCACTTCCTTCCCGTCATCGAATTGATCCGCAAACAGTTTCTTTTCCACTTCATCAGGACCGCCGTGCCGCACAAAGTCTACTGTACGAACCCGTTCCAAATTGTCTTTCCGGGTCCAGCGAGATTTGCCGCTAAGGACAGCAGATGCGTCTGCCGGAATACTATTCCATATTTCAAATTGGGCATCGAATTGGTGAATCAATCCTATAGTACTCTCGTGCGCCTTAACTAACTTCATCACATGCTCGTTGACACTTGCTTGATGGTCTTGACCTTTGCAGATACCTGATGGCCCACCAAGTACTAACCAAGGCGATAAAAAGACTAGGTATAGAAGACGCATTGTTGTTTCCTGGGAGATCACAAAGTACCGCAGTCAAAGTACGACTCGGTACAGCCTCGATTCCACTATAGCGGCGCTTCGGCGATGAGGTCTCCCTCATTTCCAATTCCACTCGCTGCAAGTACTACGACAGACATATGTGTCATTAGTGCTTTGTTGGTAACCGTTCACCGCTTCCGGGCAAATGCCATTATTGCCCAGTATTCGTGGCCATTTTGGACCAAAGCGGTCTTAAGTTCCCTCTGCCTGGGGCGTAAGAGGCGCCAAAGCGTGTCGCTTTCCAGGAAGCGGTGAACGGTTACCTTTGTTGTAGCCGTCCTTACTTACAGGCACTATCAAAATGAGCAATTCGGCCTGATTTCAAGGCATTCTGTTCATTTTTGATAGTGCCTCTTAGCAACATCTCACGTGCAGCCAGAGTTAGCTGGGCACGAGCAAGCTGGGGAAGCACCGCCACAATGCCCTGAACATGTACTACTTGAAGAACAATAGAATCCGAACGGCACGCAGGCACCTCGTTTCAACACATCTACCTCGCACATAACACCTAAGGGGGCGCATACCGGAGCCGCGCAATTCCACACTGGGCCACATGAGGCTCCGGCGGCCGTCAGATCGCAATAATCGTAAAAACCCGCTATTGCATCGGCAACCCAGAAGCCGATTGAGATGAACAAAGCCAGCACTGCTAACTCAACAAACCGTAGTCGTTTCATCTTGCCCTCCATTTTTTGGGAAACCTCGCGAGTTAAGAAAGTAACACTTGTAAACAATGGGAACTGCTACTACAGCCCCACAGCCGTATTTACCTCGACAACCATGCCGTCAATGATTTTGATCAACACAGGCGTTTTTGCGAACCATTCCTTCTGCTGCGTTAAACGTCCTCGTTGACAAGAAGTTACAGGTTGGGCAATGGAAAACAGATTCGAAATGTTGAAAGGCACCAAATCAATCACCATCACGCGAGCAGAAATATCTGGACATTGCCTATCCTTTGCCATCTGGTCGAAGCGTGACAACACTTCGCGGCATTTCGGACAGTCGGAATGGACAAGTAAAAGCAGCCACTCGCCAGTACTTAGGTTCTCAGGTGTTTCAATATAGGGTAAAAGTGGCAAGCGTTTACCTACCCAAGTCTCAGGTTGAAGTACTACTACTTTGTCATCTTCGATGATGACTTCGTCTGCCACCGAAAGGCTGGCTATCGGAGCAAGTACTCCAGCGATGCCACCGATTATGTTAAGCAGAACGACTGTCCCAACTATGGGCTTGACTATGCCATGGTAACGACAGCAAAGTGCTGTGTAGGCATGTGGGAGTGGCCGCCAGATCAACGCAGCCGCTACTGCACACATATCTAATGCTGCCGTATACCAAGGTTGGATAGGTAGTATCGTGCCAAAGCATCCGCACAATGGTCGTCCCCTGATCCCCATATATAGGCTCATGTTCGCTAATACAGAAAAAAAGAGCAGTGTGACAAGCCATAGGATGCGAGGAGCCAACCCTAGCAACAGCCACACGCCCAAAAGCGTTTCCGTCACGATAACGGTTAGTCGCCACCACGGAGATGCAAACAGCTCGAAACCTCCTGGGGTCTCCAAACCACTGTCTGCGATTTTCAAGCCGGCCGCTACCAGCAGCAGGACGCCGAGTATGATCCGGACGATAGTGAAGCCATTCCGTTTCCTTACCGAGTTCATCGGAGGACCGGAGGCGGCATCGCAGCCCGAACGGATTGGGAGAGGAGCATCCATCGGAGTTCGATCACTCAAGCAGCCATAAAATCTTCTAGCCGTCGGAGCTACCTGGATACCGGAAGAACCCGCTCCGCGTAGGCCATCAACTCTCTGCATCCCTGTAAACGCAGCTTTACAACGTCCCGTTGCCAGGAATGAAAGAACTCTCGCAACCAACGACCGCCTGAGCGAGATCCTTCAACCCCTCTACTAATATAAACGTTTGAGAAGGCCCAATCTGTCGCGGAAGCAGAAAAATTTCCCCAAATTTTTTCCGCTACAACCAGGGCTGCCTATCGGCAATCGGCCCTACCCTGACGGGTCCACTCCGCTGCACAGCAACGCAACTTCTGCATTAATCGATAGATACGACAACTGATCTCATTGACCGTCCGACCCGCCTCCGCAGCCAACTCGCTAAGTGTTCGACCCTCCAGATAGTGCTCGCAGAACGACCGACAGTTCTCCGGAGCCTCTTGCCCTAAGCGCTCCAGCCAAACAGTCAAGCACTCGGCCCACGCCATAAACTCGACTCGATTCACCTCCCCTTGGTCCAACGGCTCCGCCGACAACGCCTCCAGCGATACAGCCCCATGCCGACCAAGACCGCGAAGCATATCCACTGCCACGTTATGGACAAGCACACGGAACCACGCAAGCAGCTCTGCCAATGCCCGTTCGCCAGAAAAGTCCTTGGCCTGCACAAAGGCATGCACCCAGGCCTCCTGAACCACATCGTCGCATAGGTCTTGTGGTACGCCTAGCCGTCCTGCCAACCGGGCCATGCGGGCGGACCATTTGCGATAAACACCGTCCGGCAGGTGCTTGGGACTCATGGCGGAACCCCATGACGGCTCGCCGCTCCCCAAGGAGTTTGCACCGGGACGCCCTCCAGACTGTCCTGTTCCTCTCCCACTGGGGACAGGGAACAATCAATCTCTCCCAGTGGGCATCCTTCCCGTCGCTTCTACTTGTTCCGTAGTGTTGTCCACACCCATGCGAAGAAAAGGCAGAGCTAGAGACCCTTGCTTTCCTTCATACCCCCAGCGATCGCCTGCCCATTTACAAGAACCCACTTGTACTGGCTGGACCAACGCGCAGAAATCGACCGCGTGGGAAGGTTCGAACCTTGCCATCAGGGGGAACGAAACAGAGAAAAGAAGGAAACGTCAGCGCGCAAATAACCCCGCAGCCCGGCGTTACTATCTTCCGATTTGTACTGGGCAAATTTGCTTGCAATGAGCATGGCAGCGACCCTCGCTGATTCCTCTTGGATGCAGTCGCCACCCTCTTCTACTTTTCCGCAACGAGTGAAAATAGCAAGTTTCCCGAATCTGTCAAGCCCTTTTTCTCTTTTTTTCAAGAATTTTCGCAAGATATTGATGCCGAATAAGTTGTGTCGGGCACTTTCTTCGATTCCGACCGCTGCACCCGCGTGACGAGCCACTTGTGCCATTGCTCCGTTTGCGGATCAGGGAGAGGCTGATTCGTCATGGGCTGGTTCTCCCAAGCATTGGCGGCGTAACCAGTGCCACAATTCGGGGGTGGAATAGGCGCGATCCCAACAGGCGTGGCCCACGTCGGCATATTCGGTGTAACGCGGACGGGCCCCGACGGCCCGCAACGCCGCGATCATGTTCCGTGATTGGTAACCGTTCAGCCAGCCGGTAGCAGTTTGGGAGTGGGGAGTCCCTTGCGAGGGGCGCACAAAGCTTCCTTCAGGTAGGCCAACACCGATCGTCCCTGCAATCGCAGCGTCTGCGACACCGTCAGCATACGCTCCACGAAACGGCAACCGCCTTCACTGCTACTCCCCAAACAACCCTTCCGCCACAATACGGCGCCACGCAGTACACGCTCCGCATGATTGTTGGTTGGCTCCACCCCTTCCACAAAGGCAAACGTCCACAACGACGACTCCCAGGCCAGCACCTCTCGACACGTGCCCCGCGTCGCGACGCAGCGGCTGCGCAGGTGCGGGCGTGTCCTTGAGATTCCGTAACCTGGGCGGCCAAGTGCAGAAGCTCGGCGACCTGATGCCAAGAGGGTTCGGGGTCGTGGGCTTGGGCTTGTTGAGACAGGAGATGGCCGCAGCGTCGGCAGGCGGCCGGCACGAAGGGGATGATCGAATGCAGACGCGTGGGCGGCAGGCGTTGTTGCAGCGTCGGCGGATGTCCGGGTTGGGCGTCGGGTTTTTTCCCGGAAGGTTGTTTGACAAGCGGCTTGGGCGTCTGGGGTGGATTGGCGGAGGGCGGCAGGGAGGAGTTGGAGGCGTTTGTGCCGAGTTGTTCTTCGAGGGTACGGACGCGCTGCGCCTGGGTGGCGAGTCGCTCTTGCAAACGAGCGATGATCTTATCACGCTTGCGGCATCCAGGGCAGGTGGCTTCGTCCATACACGGATTCTAGGAATGAAAGGGGCAAACAGCTGCCCCAGAAGAATAAGTCGGCTGAACGGTTACCCAGAATTCAGCAGGGAGATGCTCCTTGCCACCGCTGATCTTCTGAAGCCAATACTGAAATTGCGGCAGCAACAAAGCAAATCTGTAATACTATATTTACTTTTCGCTAGCGGAATTCCTACGTCGCAATCGAATATACAAAAGAAAAATACCACCTAGGATAGGGACCGAAAATACCAACACAATGCGAGCAATGCGAGAACTATGAGAAAAAACAAATTTTCTATCATGCAAAGCTTTTCGATCAATGCGGTCTACAACCTTGCCGTCAACCCACACCTTGTCAATAAAACTATTCATTACATGGCAGACAAAACCATTTGGAATAGAGACTACCAACTTTGCCACTTCATCATCGACCTCGCTTGGCTTCGTCAGGCAAGTTTTAACATCGTAAGTGACAACTTCTTTGCAGATCTTGGCGTTCGATGCATGCACTTCGAGGTTGTGAGTAATTTGCTTGGGCCTCTTAGATTCCTTTTCAACAGTAATTTGCAATGTTTCATGCCAAGTTACGAGAGAAATAGCCCCCCCAAAGTTTCCTGACCAGGAACTGCCGGGATTCCGCATAGTTAATGTAGAGTCGTCGTTACTAATCCGCAGATTAGGATTCATTCCACCGTGTTTCATTAACGTCACGGTTACACTATTAGTCTGATCCTTTCCCGATTGCGTCGTCAACAACCAGTCGCCGAATTCATCATGATATTCCCTCGGAAGAAATATAATCTGCTCAGCAGTCATGAGTGTAGTCTCGCGGGGAAGATCACCGCCTAATAATTTACCCATCAGAAATCTAACGAAATAGTTATTAAAACCCTCCGCTTTCTTGAATGCTGATGGTTGAACTGGTGCTACCACCTCAATTGGAGAAGTAGTGTTCTCGTATCGAACTGTATATGAAGACACAAGCTTCCGGTCATAGACAGTTTGCAAACGGCCAGGCACCTTTGGATTGGGCGAAGTGAGTTCATTTAGCGAACAATCAGACAATTCAAACCTTGTTCCACGAGCAACTATCAAGTCTCGTTTTTCCATCGTACTGTTTGGGCATATTGCTCCCGCACCTGTTATTTGCAAAAAAACTGACTCATTCACCTTAACAAAAAAGGAATGATCATCCCCGACGATATTCTCCATAACAGTACGGTCATTGGGTTGTTGTCCAATCACCATTGTTAATGGACAGAAAATCCATGTAGTTATCCATCCTAACAGTGCCAGATAGCGAGGGTAACCTTGTTTGTGGAACCTCATTGATGATTCTCCGTGCTATATTCGCAAAAATGCATACGAAATTGTTGAACTTGAGCGCCGATTTTTAGACGCTCAAGCTCAACCGATAGAAATTTGAACAGGAAAGAGGAATCAAAACCTGTTCAAAAATGGGAAAGCCTAGTTTCTCTACACAAGAACTCTCGACCTCGCACAACATTGGAAGAGTGCATAAAGTCGAGCTAACTAAGGATACGCTGTGTATTCTTAGTTAGGCGTACAAGTTTGACTCTTGTTATAGGAGACGTTATAGTTATTGCATCCTATAGCCCCACAGGCCTTGTATGTTTGACTCGATTGCAGGGCATTGTTCTTCTTACCTTCAGGCGCTGGACCATAGTCTGGGTAAGAGAGGGAACAATACCCCCCTGGGATAGAAGCGCCACAAGATATAGCCTTCTTGTACTCATCGCAATTTGGCGTTGCCCCTCCCTCCAATTGAGAAGTGAAGATAGCGTAAACACGGTTGATGTGTTCATTGGCTACCGCACTCAGGAGCATGAGTGTAAAAACGGCCGCAAATTTGGTAGTCATCGAAATACCCTCCTTATTTTAGTGAACCTAACAGACAACTGCCCCGACACCTGTCGGCGCTGCCCATGAACATTGTCTCTCAGGATTCACATTCCTGATCGTTGGGAGCCCAGTCAACCACTCTTCTTGCTACTCAAATGGCATCAAGAAAATTCGTTAAGTTACCTTTGCCGAGTTGTTCAAATTGTTTGCTGTCCGGTAGTAACTGATGATGCATTGATATCAGAGAATTCGGATGGGGGCGCAGAATATTGGGGCGAGGGCGAGTGAACAGGCAGAAAGCTACCGCTATGAACACCGATAATGGGACTATATAATGTAATTTTGGAGATTTTGGATGTAGAAGAGTGAGAAAAGCATCCACATGGTATATTCATGCCTGTGTGTACAACCCGTAGCTGAAGGAAACCATAGCAAACCATCAGAATCGCACAGCATACATACGCACTCTTAATATCTGGTCTACCAAAAAGACAAACGACTAATGCACAATGAATTGCTGGCAATGTAATCACTGCTAATAGAAGGGCGGTTTCGGATACCGGGAGGTGATATCTGTAAGAAGAAAGAATAAATGCAAATGGGTTCATAATATGCACTTCCGCTGAAGCAAGTAAAATCAAAGCAACATAGCAACGACAAACCTGAAAAGTGATTCTTTTCACAATCATAATGCATAACCTCCCCAACTTTTGCTTATTCTGCTCCACTCATCGATAATGATCAGGTTTGAACACACTACGCTCTGGATTTCCCCCGTCTTTCAAAAAACTGTCCATTCCTCCCCGAAGGATGTAGACATTGTTTAGGCCAAACTGACGGAAGCTCATTGCGACATCATCTGCCCAAGAACAATTTTCAGATTGGCAGTAGATAACTAACATTGAAGCTTCCAATGCCCTTTTGGCCAGGAACATTTTATAGTCGCCATAAGTAGCATCAATCGGCAAATTTATCGCTCCGGGGATATGACTTAACGCATAATAGGCTGAAGGCCGTGCATCTATAATGATGGGAGGCCGGGTTGTGCTGCTGATGCGAGCCAGTTCATTAATATCAACAGTTGGAATCGATTGTTTCGTCATAGGAATAGACATTTTAACATATCGGTAGTCAGTAAGCGGCGAAGGTGGCACCAATGCGGTACAACACAATGCAGTCACGCACAGTGCAGACACATATACACCTCCCTGTTGGACTCTCCGTAATAGGTAAGCAACTACCATAAGCATCGACAGGATCACTGCGCTCTTCCAATTAGGAAGCCATAAAAAAAGATAGTCTAATGTAGTTAAGGGAACCTCGCTAACAACGATTCCATAGCCATCCCACAACGGCAGTAGCTCGCTCGGATTTAGACGCAGTACATTCCTTGGCGGGTCATAAACAATAACTTCATCACCTTCATAACCCAAAAACAGCATCCAATGTGTATAATCATTTGATGTGGCATTTCTAGTATGCAAAATGACTGGTTTGTCTATCAACATCAACGACTGTAGAGACATCTGCTTTCGTTCAACTGCTTGAAAACCGAAATCTTGAATAGCATTCATGAGATCGGTCGCCGTTGCTCCATAGCTACCATGTAAATAATTTCGATCTCCGACAAACTTCTCATCAGGGGCATGTCCCAAGGAACTTAGAGCTGCGTACACTACATAGTGTCCACAAAACGGGCCACTGCTGTAGTCTTCGACGCTATCTTGCTCACTCCGTGCCATTGATGCGCTGATTAGGAGGACAATCACGCTCAGTGTTGCAGCATGATGAAGGATTGCCATAAACCACCTATCAATTCACCCATTGACGATTCTCATCTGCCCTCATCGAAGACTTTGCGTAACCGTTCAGCCGATTTCTCCTTTAGGGACAGCTGCTTGCTCTTTTTCAGCCTCGATCACTGATCTCAACCGTCCGAACGGCCTGTGGCTGCGTATCCACCAACCCTGCACGCCGCCGTCCGCCGCCAGGCCGGCAAGAAGTCCACGCCGATGGCGACCATCCGCGACAGTCAGAAGATGCTTGCAAATTCCTTTTTGCCTGAAAAACGAAGGTACAAACCTCTGGAAAACGCAGAAATCCATCTTGTCTACGCTTGTTCTCTAACCACGTCTCTGCCCGTCGTTGCGGTCCTTTGAGGAAGCGATTCCAAACCCGCCTCACCACCTGCCGCTGCTCTGCTGCGGGACATGCCTCCAGGCTCAGCAGCTCCGTGTAGGCCATCAACTCTCTGCATCCCTGCAAACGCAGCTTTACAATGTCCCGTTGCCAGGGATGAAAGAACTCTCGCAACCAACGACCGCCTGAGCGAGATCCTTCAACCCCTCTACTAATATAAACGTTTGAGAAGGCCCAATCTGTCGCGGAAGCAGAAAAATTTCCCCAAATTTTTTCC
>Ga0078972_1001339_pt1 | contig 24020 bp, 25 predicted proteins | sample YelNatPaOPGAMG01_FD_67568 | JGI IMG/M metagenome (GOLD analysis project Ga0078972, IMG submission 67568) | Hot spring thermophilic microbial communities from Obsidian Pool, Yellowstone National Park, USA - OP-RAMG-01 (SPADES assembly) (version 2) | ecosystem: Environmental > Aquatic > Thermal...
TTTCGGAAGCCCTCGAAGCGACGCTTATGTATTTCAAGGCGAACGTCACCGAGGAATTCGTCGCGGCACAGTTCGAGACGACGCAGCCGTCGATTTCGCGCGTCATCGCCGAGATCGAACCACCACCCCAGGCCAGGCACGTAATCCCGTCCCGGAGAGGCGCCGGATAGGGTTGATACCGGCCGGCCGACCACGAGCCACCGGTCGCCACAGCATCGAGGAGGTGCAGCGATGGCTTCCGCCGAGTCGTGCAGCGCGGACCGTCCAGGTCCCGTTGACCTGGAAACGCTGGCCGCCGAGGCCAGCGCCGCGCGGGCGCTCGAGGGCCTGCGGGCGGCCGCCGAGGCCGGCGAGGTCCCCGCCCAGCCGCCGGTCGACCTGACCGCCGCCGCATTCTTCGACGTCGACAACACGCTGGTGCAGGGCTCGTCGGCGGTGCACTTCGGCCGCGGGCTGGCCGCGCGCGACTACTTCACGTACCGCGACGTGCTCGGATTCATCTATGCCCAGGCCAAGTTCCAGCTCCTGGGCAAGGAGAACAGCAACGACGTCGCCGCCGGCCGCAGCAAGGCGCTCACGTTCATCGAGGGCAGGCCCGTTCAGGAACTCGTCGACCTGGGCGAGGAGATCTACGACGAGATCATCGTCGACAAGATCTGGACCGGCACCCGCGAGCTCACGCAGATGCATCTCGACGCCGGCCAGCAGGTGTGGCTGATCACCGCCACGCCTTACGAGCTCGCGGCCACCATCGCGCGCCGGCTCGGGCTGACGGGCGCGCTGGGCACCGTCGCCGAGTCGGTCGACGGGGTGTTCACCGGCAGGCTGGTCGGCGAGATCCTGCACGGCACCGGCAAGGCGCACGCGGTGCGGTCGCTGGCGATCCGGGAGGGGCTGAACCTCAAACGCTGCACCGCCTACTCCGACAGCTACAACGACGTCCCCATGCTCTCGCTGGTGGGCACCGCGGTCGCGGTCAACCCTGATGCCCGGCTGCGCAGCCTGGCCCGTGAAAGGGGCTGGGAAATCCGCGACTTCCGCACCGCCCGCAAGGCCGCCCGGATCGGTGTCCCGTCGGCCCTGGCGCTGGGTGCGGCCGGGGGCGCGCTGGCGGCACTGGCGTCACGACGCCAGCCGCGCTGATAAGCTGCGCCGCTGAACACGTCTTCGAGCGGAAAGCGGCCGACATGACAATTACCGAAGGAGCCCAGGACCTGATCGGCAGCCACTACCGGGCACCCGATTACTTCGAGGTCGGCCGCGAGAAGATCCGGGAGTTCGCGCTCGCGATCAAAGACGAGCACCCGTCGCACTTCAGCGAGGCCGACGCCAAGGCGGCCGGTTATCCCGCGGTGGTGGCCCCGCTGACGTTCCTGGCCGTCGCGGGCCGGCGCGTGCAGCTGGAGATCTTCACCAAGTTCAACATCCCGATCAACATCGCCCGGGTCATCCACCGCGACCAGAAGTTCAAGTTTCACCGGCCGATAGTCGCCCACGACAGACTGTATTTCGACACGTATCTTGACTCGGTCATCGAGTCGCACGGTACGGTGATCGTAGAAATCCGCAGCGAGGTGACAGATGCGGACGGCGACCCCATAGTGACCAGCATCGTCACGATGTTGGGCGAAGCCGCACACCAGGACGCCGGCACTGAAGAAACCTTCGCCGCAGTAGCATCCATATCAGCGGGAAAGTAGGGTCGATTCCATGACGTCGCAGGGGGAAACGGGCAGCACCCAGCTGAAGCCGCCGGTTCAGGCGGTTCGATCTCATTACGACAAGTCGAACGAGTTCTTCAAGCTCTGGCTCGACCCGTCGATGACCTACAGCTGCGGCTACTGGGAAGAGCGTCCGAACATGACGCTGGAAGAGGCCCAGTACGCCAAGCGCAAGCTGGCGCTGGACAAGCTGAACCTCGAGCCCGGCATGACCCTGCTCGACATCGGAAGCGGCTGGGGATCCACCATGCGCCACGCGGTGGCCGAGTACGACGTCAACGTCATCGGCCTGACGCTGAGCGAGAACCAGCATTCCCACTGTGTAGCTGAGTTCGACAAGATGGACAGCCCCCGCCGCAAAGAAGTGCGGATCCAGGGCTGGGAGGAATTCCCCGGGGACGTACCGATCGACCGCATCGTGTCGCTGGGCGCGTTCGAGCATTTTGCCGACGGTGCAGGTGACGCCGGGTACGAACGGTATGCCACCTTCTTCAAGAAGTACTACGACTTGCTGCCCGACGACGGCCGCATGCTGCTGCACTCGATCGTGGTGCCCTCCGCCGAAGAAGGCAAGGCGATGGGCCTGAAGGTGAACATGACCCTGCTGCGGTTCATCAGCTTCATTTTGAAGGAGATCTACCCGGGCGGAAAGTTGCCCCAGGTCGACCTGGTCGACAAGTACGCGACTGACGCGGGTTTCACGATCGAGCGTCACCACTTCATCGGCAAGAACTACGTCCCTACGTTGACCGCCTGGGGCGATGCGCTCGAGGCGCACAGGGACGAGGCGATCGCCCTGAAGGGGCAGGAAACCTACGACATCTACCTCAAGTACCTGCGGGGTTGCTCGGACCTGTTCCGCGACGGGTACACCAACGTCTGCCAGTTCACGCTGGTCAAATAGTCCTGCACGCAAAGCGCCCCGGTGTCGTCAGGCACCGGGGCGCTGCGTTCTCGGAGGGCTTCTCAGCGGGCCGGGATGTGTCAGCCGAGGAAGATGTTGCGCCGGCCGGCGAGCAGTCGGTACAGCGTCTGCTGGATGGTCTCGCGCACCTGGTCGGTCAGCTCGAACGTGACCATGGGATCCTCGGCGTCGGAGGCGGCGTAGTCGGTGGTGTGGATCGGCTCGCCGAACGCGATGCGCCACTTGGACGGCAGCGGCACCAGGCCCGCCGGGCCGGCCAACGGGAACAGCGGGGTGATCGGAAAATAGGGCAGCCCGAACAGCCGCGCCAGCAGCTTCACGTCGGCCAGCATCGGGTAGATCTCTTCGGAACCGACGATGGAGCACGGAATGATCGGCGCCTTCGTGCGCAGCGCCGCCGTCACGAACCCCCCACGGCCGAACCGCTGCAGCCGATAGCGGTCCTCGAAGCGCTTGCCCAGCCCCTTGTAGCCCTCCGGGAACACCGCGGTGAGCTCGCCCGCCGCCAGCAGCCGCTGCGCGTCCGTCGTGCACGCCATGGTGTGGCCGGCCTTGCGGGCCGCCGCGCCGACCACGGGCAGGTCGAACACCATGTCGGCGGCCAACAGCCGCAGGTCCCGATGGGCCGCGTGTTCGTCGTGCACCGCCACCGACAGCATCAGCCCGTCGAAGGGCAACACCCCGGCGTGATTGGCCACCACCAGCGCGGCGCCCTCGCTGGGCAGGTGCTCGATACCGCTGACCTCCACACGGAACCACGACCGGAAGAAGAACCGCAGCAAAGGGCGGACGACCGCGTCGTTGAAATGCGGATCGAAGCCGAACTCGTCGACGGTGTAGTCGCCCGTCAGCCGCTGCCGGAGGAAGCCGGTCACCGCGGCCACCCGCTGCGCGAGGTCGTTGAGCGGCGGCTCGCCCGTCCCCGCGGCCGCGCCGGCGCCGCGGCGGTGCTCGTCGATTTCGCGGACCACGGCGGCCATCTCTTCGGCCGAGGCCCGGCCGCGCGGATCCGACAGCAACGAGGGATGCTGACGCGCGGATTCGGCCCGCTGATCGGCTCTGCGGCGTGCCGCCGCCCGGCCCCGATTTGTGTGCAGCGGAATCACATTCGCTCTGCTGTCACCCGCCACGATATCTACCTGACCCCACCCCACGAAATTGGATTTCGGCCTCCCCAGCGCTGCGCTGAGGCAACGGCGCGACCCTCCCAGGAGCGTACCCGATGGGGGTCGATTATGGGAGTCAGCCCGCGGCCGCGCACGTAGTCGTCGAACGCCTCGGCGGTGGTCCATTTGGGCTGGAAGCCGAGTTCGGTGCGCATCCTGGTGGTGTCCATGACGCGGCCGTAACTCAGGTAGTCGAACTGATCGCGCGAGATCTCGGTGTAGCGGTTGGCCCGTCTCAGCGAATCCAGGGCCCACACGCCGAAGCCGGGCACCGGCAGCGGGATCCGCCCGGCCCGCCGGATCGCCTGGGACAGCATGATGATGCCCTCGGCGCCGATGTTGAACGTGCCGGCCTTGCCGGCCATCGCCGCGCGCTCCAGCGCGCCCAGTGCATCCTGCTCGTGCAGCAACTGCAGGCGCGCGTCGCGGCCGAACATCGTGGGCACCAACGGCCCGGCCAGGTACCGCGACAGCGTGGTGTCCATCGCCGGGCCGATCATGTTGGCCAGCCGCAGAATCGTCACCGCGACGTCGGGACGGCGCCGCCCCAGGCCGCGCGCGTAGCCCTCGATGTCGAGGCTGTCCTTGGCGAAACCGGCGCGAAACGGCCGGCGGCTGCTGCTGTCCTCGGTGAACATCACCGGGTCGTGCGGGCTGGACCCGTACACCTCGGAGGTGGACTTCACCACCACCCGGCGTACCGAGGGCGCCTTCTGGCAGGCTGCGAACAGTTGCATCGCGCCCATCACATTGAGTTCCTTCAACGCGGCGCTGCCCCCGGACCGCGGCGCGTAGGAGGCCGCCGCGGCGTGCACCACCGTGTCGACATCGCCGTTGCGAATCACCTTGGCGATGAAGGGATTTCGAATGTCGGCGCGCACGAACTCCGCGCGTCCCATCCGGCGCAGCATGTCCTTGCTGGGGGCGATCGCGTCCACCGCGATGACGCTGTTGATCAGCGGGTTCTGCGCGAGCCGTGCCGTCAGGTAGCCGCCCAGAAACCGGCACGCCCCGGTGACCAGCACCACCTTCGGATAGTGCACGGTCCCCTCCGCGGCGCCGCCGGGACCGTCCCCGCTCGTCAAATCCACCCGGTCAGCCTAGCGGCGAAACGGGACGGAGACGTTACGGCCGCATGACGGCCGGCACCGGGGCGACCTGCGCAGCGGGGAGTTACTTACCGAGTTTTCTGCGCTGCACCCGGGTACGACGCAGCAGCTTGCGGTGTTTTTTCTTCGACATGCGCTTGCGCCGCTTCTTGATTACTGAACCCATGAACTCCGCTATCTGACCCGTGACCGGTTGGTGAAGGACTTGAAAAGACCTTGCCACTTTACCCGGCCGCCCGCTGCGAACACCAAACCGGGACCGCCCGGCGTGCGGGCGGTACCGGGCCGCGCGTCGGCGGCGCGCGGGTGTCGGCTCAGCCGGCGTCGAAGTACGACGTCTCCAGCATGTCGTGGACGGCCTTGGCGTGCACCCGGAAGGACCGCCCGACGCGCACCGCGGGCAACTCGCCGTTGTGCACGAGGCGGTACACCGTCATCTTGGAGACTCGCATCAGCGCGGCCACCTCCGCGACGGTGAGAAACTGTGTCCTGGCCTGGCCATCGGCGGAACTCGCGTCCCGCGCCTTGCCGGCGGAATCTCGCGCAGATGGCCCGTTCGTAGACGTCATCGCAACCCAATCGTGTCAGGCACGCGCAATGCCAGTGGCTTCCCCTCCGCTGGCACCCACGCGTGCATACAAGGAGGAGAATAGCGGGACTGATGGGGTTACTGGTACTGGTGGGGGACAATCAATTCAAAAAAGCCGAATTATTCCGATGTAATTCTTAGCTGTTCAGAGCGCGTTTTCGCGGCCTGGACGGCCGCGTCGACGATGGCCCGCAGCCCGCCCCGCTCCAGTTCGCGCAGCGCAGCCGCGGTCGTACCGCCGGGCGACGTGACCGTCGCCCGCAGCTGCGCCGCCGAGGCGTCCACCCGCTTGCCGAGTCCCTCTCCCGCACCCGGGCGCCGGTCCTGGTCCAGGGCTTCGCGCAGCATGGCCGTGGACCCGGCCATCGTCTGCGCGGTCAGCTCGGTGGCCACGTCGCGGGTCAGGCCGGCCGCCACACCGGCGTCCACCAGCGCCTCGACCATCAACATGAAATACGCCGGCCCCGAGCCGGACAGCGCGGTCACGGCGTCCATGTGGGATTCGGCAACGGTCAGCACCCCACCCACGGCTTCGAACAGCCCGGAGACCTCCTCGAGCTGCGCCGGGGTGACGAACCGGCCTTTGGCCAGCGCGGTGACCCCCGCGCCCACCAGGGCAGCGGCGTTCGGCATCGCCCGCACCACCGGCGTCCCGGCCGGCAGCTTGGATTCGAAGTAGGTGACGGTGATCCCCGCCGCGACGGTGACGAACACCTGGTCGGCGGTGTCGTTGTCGGCCGCGGCGACCACCCGGGCCAGCTCCCCCATCAGCGACTCGACATCGGCGGGCTTGACCGCGACGACGACGAAGGCCGCGTGCTCCACCGCCTCGGTCACCGAGGTGATCAGCACCGAGTAGTTGTCCGCGAGGTATGTGGCCCGTTCCGGTATCCGCTCGGCCACCACCAGGTCTTTGACCTGCCGGCCGGCCCGCAGCAAACCCGCCAGCAATGCCTCGCCGATGCTGCCGCCCCCGATGATCGCGATCCTTGCCATGCCGGACAGCATCGCAGACACCGGGTCCTAGCCGGCGGCAGGGACCAGCGCCAGCTGCCGCGCCTGCACCACCAGCCGACCCAGGCTGTCGACGACGACGTGGTCCTCGTCGAACCAGTCCTGTCCGATCTCGGTGCAGGTGGCGATGATTCGCAGCCAGCCATCGGCGGGGAGGCTGCGCAGGAACGCGGTGAGCTGGATGGTCGGCGCCCAGCCGGTGCGGTGCACGGCGAAGGTCACCGGCGCCGAGAGGTCCCCGCACATGAGCGCGAACAGCGCGTCCGGGGCCACTCCGCGGGGGCGTGCCCACATCTGGATCACCGGCGGGCGCCCGTCGGTGCTGGGCCGCATCGTCGAGAGCAGCGGCCGTACGTCGCAGCCCTCGCCCAGGTGCACCAGGCCGGCCAGCGGGTGGCCGGGGCCGATGGGCGCGATGTCGTCGGGGGGCTCGGGCGCCATGAGGTCGGCGACCGGATTGGCCGACAGCAGCGGCGCGGCACCGCCGCCCGGGGCGTAGTGCTCCGGCTCGCCGAGGTTGACCACCGCGTGCACGGCGGTGCGTTGGCCCTGTGTGAGCTCGACGTCGACGACGCTGATCCTGCGGCCCCGCTTGCGAATCGACGTGACCAGTCGCATCTCCCCCGGATCGGGCGCCCACAGGAAGCTCGCGGACACCGAAACCGGCTGCGGCACCGCGTCGCCCCCGGGTTCCGGTGCCCCGCAGGCGGTGCGGGCGGCGTTGGCGCACAGCGCCAGCATCGCGCCGCCGTGCACCTTGGGGCCGATCGTCCAGCGCTTGTCCAGCTCGCCTTCGAATACGCCGGGACCGGTCTCCCGCAGCGTCATTGCGGTGGTGAAAAGCGCGTTCATGATCTCCTGGGGTTTCAGCGCAACAGGTGGGTGCGGGCGAACTGCAACGATTCCGCGAGCAGGCTTTCGCGCTCGTTGGCCGAGCGCGCCGACGACGTGGAGACCTCCAGCACCACGTGGCCGGCGAAATGGCCGGCGGCCAGCATCTGGCACACCTCGGCGGTGGGTTGGCTGCCGCGACCGGGGACCAGGTGCTCGTCGGCGGGCAACCCGTTGCCGTCACACAGGTGCAGGTGAACCAGCCCCGCGCCCATCCGCTGCGCCATCTCCAGCGCATCGGTGCCGGCGGTGGCCGTGTGGGACAGGTCCAGCGTGTAATGCGCATGGTTGCCGTCCAGCGGGTCGTAGGAGGGCGCGAACGCCGAGATCGCGGGTCCCGGGCCGCCGCCGCGCCTGCGCATCCGCTCGAGGGACTGACCGGCCCCGAAGAAACGGTCCGCCCGGAACGGGAACATGTTCTCGACGGCGATCAGCACGTCGCTCGACGCCTCCAGCTCCGCGACCTGGTCGCTGAATCCCTCGGCGTAGCGCCGCTGCCACCGGAACGGCGGATGCACGACGACGGTCTGGGCGCCCAGCTGCTCGGCGGCCCGCACGCTGCGCCCCAGCTTGGGGATCGGGTTGGCGCCCCACACCCGTTGGGAGATCAACAGGCAGGGCGCGTGCACGGACAGCACCGGCACGCGGTAGCGCCGGGAAAGCTTCCGGACGGCGTCGATGTCCTGGCTGACCGACTCGCTCCACACCATCAGCTCGACCCCGTCGTAGCCGAGCCTGGCCGCGTACTCGAACGCGGCCTCGGCCCGCAAGGGATACACCGAGGCCGTCGACAGACCGACTTTGATCGCTGGGCGCACTGTCCGTGTGGTTCCTGCGTAGGTCCGCTGGTGCCTAGCCCGACTGCAACGACAGCGCCAGCGGCCCCAGCGTGATCAGCGCCCCCACCGCGACCGCGATCAGCGTGCTCGCGATGTCCTCGGTTTTGCGAACCACGCGGACGCCGACCACCAGCCCGAGGATGACCAGGACCGACAGCACCAGCGCGACGATGCTGTTCCACCGCCACAGCTGATCGAAGGCGATGAACAGCCCGGCCCCGAACGCGACCGCCAGGATCGACTGCACGACGACCACGCTGGCGCGCCACAGCGCCTCGAGCCTGCCGGGCCCGCCCACCGTCCCGGCCTCGTCCGGGCGCGCCTCGACGGCGACGTCGGCGAATTCGGTGTCGCGCTCTTCGCCGCTTTGGGTCGCGTCGGTCCCGCGGCGCTGCCGGGCGAGCTCGTCGGCGAGCGTCTGCCCCCCGAACAGGGTCGAATCGTGCAGGTAGGAGCGCACGAACGCGGAGTCTTCGTCGGCCAGTTCGGCGTCGCGCACCTCGGAATCCATGACGTCGACGGGCATGCCGGCGTAATCGTCGACCGGGTCGGGACTCATCTCCTCGGCCCCGGATTGCTGGCCGGCGTCGGGTTCGTCGGCCTGGCGCGCGGGCCGCGGGTAGGCGCTGCGCTCGGGCCCCGAGACGCGCGCGGGCTGCGGCGGTGACTTGGGCCAGCGCGGCTCGGGCTCCGACCAGTAGGCCGTCCTGCGCTGGTCTTCGGTGGCGACGTCGCGTTCTCGCGCGGACGCCGCCACCGCTTCGCGCGACTCGGGGGCTTCGGGGGCTTCGGGGGCTGCCGCCGTGGGGTTCCCGCCGGTCTCGCGTGCGGGTTGCTCGCGGTCGTCCCGGATGATCGGAATCTCGCCGGTCAACTCCGCGACCGTGACCGCGTCGCTGTCGCCGCGCCGACGGCGGCGCCGCCGGGTGACCGCGGGGGCGCCGATCGTCCCGTTCTTGGCCAGCAATTCGGCCACCGAGATGGGCCGAGTGCCGGGGCTCTCGGTGTCGGAGTGTGGTCCGGTCATGCTTTGTTGCCTCTCGATCGGTTCGCGTTCCGATCCTCCACCCGGTCTCCAGCATCGCGCACCGCGGTCTCGACGAGGGCCGTTCCGTCGGCTTCACTGTCGAGTCTGCGCAAGATGAGGCCCTCGCGTAAGGCCCACGGGCAGATATCCACCGTTTCGATCGACAGCGCTCGCATGCTCGCCTCCGCCACCAGGGCACCCGCCACGATCTGCGGTGCCCGTTCGGCGCTCACCCCTTCCAACTCCGCGCGGTCAGCGGTCGTCATCCTAGAGATGAAAGATATGAGTTGTCTGAGGCCGTTTGCGGTGAGCGTCCTCTTCACCCGCGGCCCGGCCGCCGAGGGCGCCGCCCCCGTGAGCCGTGCCAACGACCGGAAAGTCTTCGACGTCGCCACCGCCAGGTCCGGGGGGCCTGCGTCCAGGACCGCGACGCCGGCATCGGCCAGCTCGGCGTCCAGCCAGTCGCGCAGCATCGCCACCCGGCGACGGCCCGGCGGGTCGTCGGGGAGCCACTCGCGCGTCAACCGCCCGGCCCCCAGGGGCAGCGACATGGCGACCTCGGGCTCCTCGTCGACGCCGCTGGACACCTCCAGCGAACCGCCGCCGATGTCGAGGTTGATGATGCGGCCCGCGCTCCAGCCGTACCAGCGGCGCACCGCCAGGAAGGTCAGCCGCGACTCGTCGACCCCGCGCAGCACCTGCAGTTCGACGCCGGTCTCCTTGCGCACCCGGGCGAGCACGTCCTCGGAGTTCTCGGCGTCGCGCACCGCCGACGTGGCGAAGGCCATCAGCTCCGCGCAACCCGAGCTGTCGGCGATCTTGGCGAACTCGTCGATCGTGGAGATCAGCTTCTCCGCGCCGCGCTTGGTGATCTTGCCCGAGCTGTCGGTCGCCTCGGCGAGCCGCAGCGTGGCCTTCGTCGAACTCATCGGGGTCGGATGGCCGCCGCGGTGGGCATCGACCACCAACAGATGGACCGTGTTGCTACCCACGTCGAGCACACCCAATCGCACCCAAACAACCTAGCCCGGCGACGATGCAGACCGCGTGGCGGTCTGAGGAGGAGGCGGGCAGTCAGATGCAGCCCGGCGACGATGCAGACCGCGTGGCGGTCTGAGGAGGAGGCGGGCAATCGCATGCAGCCCGGCGTCATGAACAGCGTTGTTCGACCCGCCCGGGTCCCGGCGATTCGCGGCCACCGGGCCCGGGTGTCAGCGGGCGCCCGGGCCCGAATCGTGGTCTACCGTGAACCCGTGCCGAATCCGGACCCCCGCCCCGGGCAGGAAGTCGATTTGGACTTCGCCCGCGAATGGGTGGAGTTCTACGACCCCGACAACCCCGAGCACCTGATCGCGGCCGACCTGACCTGGCTGCTGTCGCGCTGGACGTGCGTGTTCGGGACGCCGGCCTGCCACGGCACGGTGGCGGGCCGCCCGGACGACGGGTGTTGCTCGCACGGCGCGTTCCTGTCCGACGACGACGACCGCGCCCGCCTCGACGACGCCGTGACCAAGCTGACCGACGACGACTGGCAGTTCCGCGACAAGGGCCTGGGCCGCAAGGGCTACCTGGAACTCGACGAGCACGAGGGCCAACCGCAGTACCGCACCCGCAAACACAAGGATGCGTGCATCTTCCTGAACCGGCCCGGCTTTCCCGCCGGCGCGGGGTGCGCGCTGCACAGCAAAGCCCTCAAGCTGGGGGTCGCGCCGCTGACGATGAAGCCCGACGTCTGCTGGCAGCTGCCGATCCGGCGCAGCCAGGAATGGGTGACGCGGCCCGACGGCACCGAGATCCTCAAGACCTGGGTCACCGAATACGACCGCCGCGGCTGGGGCTCCGGCGGCGCCGACCTGCACTGGTACTGCACCGGTGACCCCGGCGCCCATGTCGGCGCCACGCAGGTGTGGGAAAGCCTGGCCGACGAACTCACCGAACTGCTGGGCGCCAAGGCCTACGCGGAACTGGCCGCGATGTGCAAGCGGCGCAGCAAGTTAGGGCTGGTCGCGGTGCATCCCGCCACCCGGCTCAGCGAACAGAGCGGGGCGCGGCGGCTCCGTGTTTGAACTCTGCCGCAAGGCAATTCGATCGTAGCTGGCGGCAGTCGTCGCGCATCGGCGGCCACGGGCACCCGAATCGGTCGAAGGTGAACACAGACGCGAGCGGTGCAATGATTGGCGAGTATGGGAATGCGGCACCGCCACGACGACGACACCTGGGATCTCGCGACGAGCGTGGGGGCGACCGCGACACTGGTGGCCGCTGCGCGGGCTGTCGCGAGCCGGACCGATCGTCGGCTCGTCGACGATGCGTTCGCCGAGCCGCTGGTGCGCGCCGTGGGAATCGACGTCTTCGAGCGCTGGGCCGGTGGGGAACTTGACCTCTCCGACGACGACTGCCGGCATGTTCTGCAGTGGTTCGTCGACCTCATGGCGGTCCGCACCCGCTACTTCGACGAGTTTTTTCTCGATGCGGCGGCAGCGGGGATTCGTCAGGCGGTGATACTCGCCGCCGGCCTCGACGCCCGCAGCTATCGACTGCCCTGGCCGCCGGGAACCACGGTGTTCGAGATCGACCAGCCGCCGGTCAGCGCCTTCAAGACCGCCACGCTCGCCGGGATGGACGCGCAGCCGACTGCGGACCTGCGGGCGGTGCCTGTCGACCTGCGGCTGGACTGGCCCGCCGCGCTGCGTGGGGCCGGCTTCGAATCCGGCCGGCCCACCGCGTGGATCGCCGAAGGCCTGCTGCCATTCCTGCCACCGGATGCCCAAGATCGGCTGCTGGACCAAGTCAGCGCGCTCAGCTCCGCCGGCAGCCGGATGGCCGCGGAGGTTTTCGTGCCGCCGTCCCGCGAGGTGATGCGGCCGCTCCGGGAACGCTGGAGCGACCAGGGCTTCGACGTCGAGCCTTCCGACCTGGTCTATGCCGGCCCGCGTCACGACGTCGCGCGCTACCTGGCACAGCACGGCTGGGAGACGGTCACGACGCCGCTGACCCGGTTGCTCGCCGATAACGGCATGGCCACGCGTGCCGCAGCATCGCCCTTCGCCGGGAGTAAGTACTACGCCTCGATCCGAACCTGATGCGATACCGGGAGGGGAACCAGCATGTCCAGAACCGATGACGACACCTGGAGCATCACCGAAAGCGTGGGCGCCACGGCATTGGAGGTCGCTGCGGCGCGCGCGGTGGAGAGCGAAAGCGATAATCCGCTGATCAGCGACCCCTACGCGCGGCTGTTCCTGGACGAGGCCGGCCCGGGCATCTGGAGTCTGTTTGCCCAGCCGACGCTGCCCGACGACCCCGACGTGCGGGCGCAGCTGCGGGCGATGGTGGACTTCATGGCGGTGCGGACGGTGTTCTTCGACGAGTTCTTCTTGACCGCCGCGCGCGCCGGGGTGAGCCAGATGGTGATCCTGGCGTCGGGGCTGGATTCGCGAGCCTGGCGGCTCCCCTGGCCGGACGGGATCACCGTCTACGAGGTCGACCAACCGCAGGTGCTGGACTTCAAGACCCGCACCCTGTCCCGGCACGGCGCCCTCCCGGCGGTGACGCCGGTGTACGTACCGGTAGACCTGCGTCACGATTGGCCGCAGGCGCTCCGCGATGCCGGCTTCGACCCGGCCCGGCCCACCTGCTGGTCGGCGGAGGGACTGCTTCGTTACCTCACGCCGTCGGCGCAGGATCTGTTGTTCGAACGCATCCACGCGCTCAGCGCACCGGGCACCCTGCTGGCCACGAATGCCGTCGGTGCCGAGGCCTTCGATCCCCGGTGGCAGGCGCGCCAGCGTGACCAGATGGACCGCCTGCATGCGGCGGCCGCCCGGCTGGTCGACGCCGATGTCGTCGACGTCGAGGAACTGTGGTACCCGCAGGAGCGCACCGACGTCGGCTCCTGGCTGACCGACCACGGCTGGGCGGCCACGACAACGCCCCTGCGTGACTGGCTGACCCGCTACGGCCGCGACGAGGCGGCCAAGGACCTCATGCCGAACCTTTTCGTTTCCGCGCGCCGCCCTTGACCTCCGGGCCGCGGTGCCGCCCGGAGGTGAACCCGCCGGTGTCGATCATGGCCGTGGCACAGGCCGTGGGCGACGAGGTCGTCGCCGTCCGCTGATCGAGTGTGAAACCTGGGCGTCGGGGGTGAATCCTGGGCGGCGACACGCCGGTGCAAACCGCCCTGGATGCACAAGCAAAACCCTCGACGCACACTCGATGAATGCCGATCCCCGACTTCATCGTCGAGCTGCGGCGCTTGGTCGGCCATGCGCCCTTGTGGTTGCCCGGTGTCACGGCTGTCACGATCCGCGATCGGCAAGTATTGCTGGTCAGGCGCTCGGACAATGGTGTCTGGACAGCGGTGACGGGGATCGTCGAGCCGGGAGAGAATCCCGCAGACTGCGCTACTCGCGAAGTAAGCGAAGAGACCGGGGTCAGTTCGCGGGCCACCAGGCTCGCGTGGGTGCACGTGACCCGACCGACCGTCCACGCCAACGGGGACCGGGCTTAATATCTGGATCACGTGTTCCGAATGCAGTGGGTATGCGGCGAGCCGTTTGCGGCCGACGACGAGAGCACCGCCGCGGCGTGGTTCGACCTCGATGATCTTCCGCCGATGACGGCGGACATGCGTCGGCGCATCGAGTTGAGTGCCGGCGACGACGCCCGGACGGTTTTCGACGCGAACGGTTCCCCGCCGGCGACTCAGCCGGGCTAGCCCGCGGCTAGCCCTCCAGCTTGTAGCCCAGCCCGCGCACCGTCACCAGGTGCACCGGGTTGGCCGGGTCGGCTTCGCTCTTGGACCGCAGGCGCTTGACGTGGACGTCGAGCGTCTTGGTGTCGCCCACGTAGTCCGCGCCCCACACCCGGTCGATCAGCTGCCCGCGGGTCAGCACCCGCCCGCTGTTGCGCATCAGGTACTCGAGAAGGTCGAACTCCTTGAGCGGCAACATGATCGTGTCACCGTTGACCGAGACCACGTGCCGCTCGACATCCAGGCACCGGCCCCGACTCGAGCACGCCGTCACTGATCTCGGAGTCGTCGTCGCCGCCGCGGCGCAGCAAGCTAGGACTCATCGCGGTGCATCCCACCACCCGCTTCGCCGAGCAGCGCCGCCTGGCTTCGGCCGTAGGCCGCGACCATTCGCTGCGCGCTGGCCCGCAGGTACGCCTCGACCGCCGCGGCGGCCGCGGCCGGTTCGCGCGCCAGCACGGCCCCGGCGATCTCCCGCAGGCCGGCCACCACCGGTTCGGCATCGTCGTAGGCCGCCGTGAGCTCGTGCTCGCGACCCCCGAAGGCCTGCTCGACCCAGCGGTACAGCAAACCCAGGGCACGGTTGCGGCTGGCGTGGATAAGCACCCGGAAATAGGCGAGATCGGCGGCCTGGCGGGCCACGGCGCCGTCCGCCTGCCGCACCCAGTCCAGCGCCGCCCGCAACGCCTCGGCGTCCTCGGGCGTGCCGCGTTGCGCCGCCAGCCGGCCGATCAGCGGCCCCAGCCCCGCCCGGATCTCCAGCAGCTCGACCAGGAATTCCGGGCCCAGTTTGCGGACCAGCGCCTCCACCACCGCGGGATGGGTGAGGCCCTGCGGGTCGCGCACCACGTTGCCGCTGCCGTGCCGGGCCTCGATCAGCCCCATCTGCTGCACCCGGGCGAGCCCCTGGCGCAGCGACGTGCGGTTGACACCGAGCTGCGCGGCCAGCTCCCGTTCGGGCGGCAGGGCCGAGCCCGGTGGAAAGGCGCCGTCGAGGATGGCGTCGGCGATCGACGCGGCGATCTGTTCGTCCACGCGGTGGCGATCCGGGGGCCGGATCGGACTTGACTGGTTCATTGGTCCAACCAATATAGTGGACGAACCGGCGCAGGAGGTGAAACCGATGGACGACGAGACGCGTGCGGCGTCGGCCCCGCGTTGGCGGGGCGAGCCCGGGCGCCTGGAAGTCTGGTACGCCACCCTGTCGGATCCGCGGACGCGCGCCGCACTGTGGATTCACTGCGAGACGGTCGCCCCGCCGCGGGGCGGTGCCTACGCGCACGGCTGGGCGAGCTGGTTCCCGCCCGACGGCGCGCCGCGCACCGAACGGTTCGGTCCCGAACCCACGGGGCCCGCGACCGGCTTGCCCGGTTGCGGGACGTGGTTCGACGCCGCGGGCGTGCGAGCGGCTCCACAGCAGCTGACCGGACGCGCGCGGTCGCTCGCCTGGGACCTGTCCTGGCAGGACACCAGCAGGCCGCTGTGGACGTTCCCCCGGCCAGCCTGGGAACGCGAGCTGCTGCCGGGCGCCCAGGTGGTCATCGCCCCCACCGCCGTGTTCGCCGGCGGTCTGACGGTCGACGGCACCCCCGCCGGCGTCGATGGCTGGGGCGGCGGCGTCGCACACATCTACGGGCACGGCAACGCCAAACGCTGGGGTTGGCTGCACGCCGACCTCGGCGGCGGCGACGTCCTCGAAGTCGTCACCGCCGTGTCGCACAAGCCGGGCCTGCGCAGGCTCGCCCCGATGGCGTTCGTCCGGTTGCGCATCGACGGAAACGATTGGCCCGCAATCCCGTTGCCGGCGTTGCGGATGCGGACAACGCTCGGCGTGGCCCACTGGCAGCTGGAGGGCCGCCTCGGTGGCCGCTGCACACTCATCCGCGTCGACCAGCCTCCGGACCGGTGCGTCAGTCTGGCCTACACCGATCCCGACGGAGGCGCGGCAGTGTGCACGAACACCGAACAGGCCGACATCCACGTCGAGATCGGCGACCGGCGCTGGTCGGTGCCCGGAAGCGGACACGCCGAAGTCGGCCTGCGTGGCCGCGAGGCACCCACCGTGAACGAAAGGACCCCGACGACATGAGTTTCCTGTTCGACCCGCCCCTGCTGTTCGCCTCCGGAGTGCTCATCGAGCGGCGCCTGCCCTCCGACCGCCGCGACCTCGCCGAGGCCGCCACCCTAGGGGTCTTCTTCGGCGGGTCGTTCGGGCTCTACCAGAACGTGCCGGGCCTCGGGCTGCTCTGGCGGCCGTTCCGGGCCCGCGACGGCCGCGACTTCATGTGGAACAGCGGCGTTTTCGGCGTGCGGACCGAGCGGCTCGGCTGGCCCATGCACGCCTGGGCGGGCGCGATCTTCGCGACCTATCCGCTGTTCCTCAAGTTGGGCCGCCGGGCCGGCCGCCTGCTGTGAGCCGGTTCGCCGATCGGGTGACCGCCTCGTTCGGGGCCGCACTACTGCCCGAGGAGCACGGCGGCCCACCGCCGGCCCTGCTCGTCGAGCGCGTGGAGCGCTATTTGCGTCAGCTGCCGCCGTCTTCGCGGGTGGCCGTGCGGGCCGGGCTGGCTTCGGTGGCCGCGGCGAGCTACCTCAGCACCGGCCGGTCGCTGTCGCGGCTCGACCCCGACGACCGCGAGAGGGTGCTGGCGCGGGTCGCCGCGCTCACCCCGGAGACCGGTGCGGCCGTCGAGGCCGTCAAGGCGATCGTGTTGCTCGCCAACGGCGCGGATACCTTCGCCGCGGAGCTGCTTTCGCGTGCCCAGCAGGACGATGCGGCCCGGCCGGACGCGACCCTGAATGTCACGCCGGCGTCCGGGAGCGGTTCGGTCGTGACCGCCGGCGCGGTGATCGTGGGGTCCGGCGCGGGCGGCGCGATGGTGGCGCGCACCCTGGCCCGAGCAGGACTGGACACCGTCGTGCTGGAGGAGGGGCGCCGCTGGACGGTCGAGGAGTTCCGCAGCACCCACCCGGTCGACCGCTATGCCGGGCTGTATCGCGGCGCCGGGGCGACCATCGCGCTCGGGCGGCCGTCGGTCGTACTGCCGATCGGCCGAGCCGTCGGAGGCACCACCGTGGTGAACTCCGGGACCTGCTACCGGCCCCCGCTTGCGGTACAACGCCGGTGGCACAACGACTTCGGCCTGCCCCTGGCCGACCCCGACCGGCTCGCCGGACATCTCGACGACGTCGAGCACACGCTGCGGGTCGCGCCGGTCCCGCTCGACGTCATGGGCCGCAACGGCCGCCTGTTGCTCGATGCCGCCGCGGCGCTGGGCTGGCGCGCGGCCCCCATCCCGCGCAATGCGCCGGGCTGCGGCGGCTGTTGCCAGTGCGCGATCGGCTGCCCGCGCAACGCGAAGTTCGGCGTGCACCTCAACGCGCTGCCCCAGGCATGCGCCGCCGGGGCGCGCATCATCGCGCAGGCCCGCGCCGAGCGGGTGCTGCACGAGCACGGACGTACCGTCGGGGTGCGCGCGCGCCGCCCCGACGGTACGGCGCTCGACGTCCTGGCCGACACGGTCGTCGTTGCCGCCGGCGCGACCGAGACGCCATTACTGTTGCGCCGCAGCGGCCTTGGCGCACACCCGCGTCTGGGCCGCAACCTGGCGCTGCATCCGGCGACGATGCTCGCCGGGCGCTTCGATGACGATGTCGTGGCATGGCACGGGGTGCTGCAAAGCGCCGCGGTCGACGAGTTGCACGGCGTGCTGATCGAGGCAACCTCCACCCCGCCGGGGATGGGGTCGATGGTCTTTCCCGGCTATGGCGCCGAGCTGCTCGGCTGGCTCGACCGGGCCCCGCAGATCGCGACGTTCGGCGCGATGGTGGCCGACCGAGGCGTCGGCGCGGTGTCCTCGGTGCGCGGCGAGACGCTGGTGCGTTACAACATCGCCCGCGAGGACGTCGATAGGCTGATGGCCGCGATGGAGGCCATGGGGCGGCTGCTGTTCGCCGCGGGCGCCGTGGAGGTGCTCACCGGCCTGCCCGGCGCGATGACGGTCACCTCGCTGCCCGCGCTGCACGATGCGCTGCGCCGCAGCAACCCGAGAAGCCTGCACCTGGCCGCATTTCACCCGACGGGGACCGCGGCGGCGGGGGCCGACGAGCAGCGCTGCCCGGTCGACGGGACCGGGCAGCTGCGTGGCGTCGACGGCGTCTGGGTTGCCGATGCGTCCATCCTGCCCAGCTGCCCGGAAGTGAACCCGCAGGTGTCGATCATGGCCGTGGCACAGGCCGTGGCCGACGAGGTTAAGGCCGCCCGCTGATCGAGTGTGAAACCTGGGCGTCAGGGGGTGAATCCTGGGCGGCGACACGCCGGTGGCAACCGCCCTGGATGCCCAAGCAAAACCCTCGACGCACACTCGATGAATGCCGATCCCCGACTTCATCGTCGAGCTGCGGCGCTTGGTCGGCCATGCGCCCTTGTGGTTGCCCGGTGTCACGGCTGTCACGATCCGCGATCGGCAAGTATTGCTGGTCAGGCGCTCGGACAATGGTGTCTGGACAGCGGTGACGGGGATCGTCGAGCCGGGAGAGAATCCCGCAGACTGCGCTACTCGCGAAGTAAGCGAAGAGACCGGGGTCAGTTCGCGGGCCACCAGGCTCGCGTGGGTGCACGTGACCCGACCGACCGTCCACGCCAACGGGGACCGGGCTTAATATCTGGATCACGTGTTCCGAATGCAGTGGGTATGCGGCGAGCCGTTTGCGGCCGACGACGAGAGCACCGCCGCGGCGTGGTTCGACCTCGATGATCTTCCGCCGATGACGGCGGACATGCGTCGGCGCATCGAGTTGAGTGCCGGCGACGACGCCCGGACGGTTTTCGACGCGAACGGTTCCCCGCCGGCGACTCAGCCGGGCTAGCCCGCGGCTAGCCCTCCAGCTTGTAGCCCAGCCCGCGCACCGTCACCAGGTGCACCGGGTTGGCCGGGTCGGCTTCGATCTTGGACCGCAGGCGCTTGACGTGGACGTCGAGCGTCTTGGTGTCGCCCACGTAGTCCGCGCCCCACACCCGATCGATGAGCTGCCCGCGGGTCAGCACCCGCCCGCTGTTGCGCATCAGGTACTCGAGAAGGTCGAACTCCTTGAGCGGCAACGTGATCGTGTCACCGTTGACCGACACCACGTGCCGCTCGACGTCCATGCGCACCGGCCCGGACTCGAGCACGCCGTCGCTGATCTCGGAGTCGTCGTCGCCGCCGCGGCGCAGCACCGCGCGGATGCGGGCGATCAGCTCACGCGCCGAATAGGGCTTGGTGACGTAGTCGTCGGCGCCCAGTTCCAGCCCGACCACCTTGTCGATCTCGCTGTCGCGCGCGGTCACCATGATCACCGGCACGCTGGAACGCGCGCGCAACTGCTTGCACACGTCGGTGCCCGACATCCCCGGCAGCATCAGATCCAGCAGTACGATGTCGGCCCCGGCCCGGTCGAACTCGGCCAGCGCGGCCGACCCGTCGGTGACCACCGTGGCCTCGAATCCCTCCTTGCGCAGCAGGAACGCCAGCGGATCGGCCAGCGACTCCTCGTCCTCCACGATCAGCACGCTGGTCATCGGCGCCATTCCTCCTCATCGCTGCGCTCTGCATCGTCATCGGCGCGGGTCATCGGCGCCATTCCTCCTCATCGCTGCGCTCTGCATCGTCATCGGCGCGGGTCATCGACTCAGTTCTTCCTCTCGTTGGGACCGGCCGGGCCGCACGTCACGACCCCGTGGTTGCTCGAGTTCACCCTCGTCGTCCGGCTGGGACGGCAGGGCGGCCGGGATGGACAGCGTGAACGTCGACCCGGTGCCCGGCTTGCTCCACACGCCGATGCTGCCGTTGTGGTTGGCCGCGACGTGCTTGACGATCGCCAGGCCCAGCCCGCTGCCGCCGGTGGCCCGCGAGCGCGCCTTGTCGCCGCGGAAGAACCGCTCGAAGACCCGCTCCTGGTCTTCCAGCGCGATCCCGATGCCGCGGTCGGTGACGGCGATCTCGACGTTCTCCCCGCGGCGGCGGCGGCTGATCGAGACCTGCGACCCCTTCGGGGAGTAGGCGATCGCGTTGGACACCAGGTTGGCCAGCGCGGTGACCAGCAGCGTCTGGTCCCCGAGCACCTGCAGGCCGCTGGGCGAATCGGTGCGGACCTCGATGTCGGCGTTGTCGGCGGCCACCTTGTGGCGCGAGATCGCCTCGGAGACGACGGTGTCGACGTCGATGGGGGTCACGTTCGGCAGCCGCTCGGCGCCCTGCAGCCGGGACAACTCGATGAGTTCGGCGACCATGTCGCCGAGCCGGTTGGCCTCGATGAGCACCTTCTCGGCGAACCGGCGGACGGTCTCGGAGTCATCGGCCGACGCCAGCAGCGCCTCGGCGAGCAGGGTCATCGCTCCGACCGGGGTCTTGAGCTCGTGGCTGACGTTGGCCACGAAGTCACGCCGGGTCGCCTCCATGCGGGCGTAGTCGGACTGGTCGTGGACGAAGACCACCGCGAACCGGCGGTCCTCCTCGCTCAACAGCCGGGCGTGCCCGTGCACCGATAACCCCGACCGGCCGGGCGCGCGTTTCGCCGGCCGCAGGTCGAACTCGACGTCGTCGCCGTCCAGCGCCTGCTGCGCGGCCTGCCAGGCCTGGTCGTCGAGCTGCCGCTCGCGCACCAGGCCCAGCTCCTTGGCCCGTTCGTTGCGGTAGACGACGTCGCGATGGCAGTCCACCACCGCGGCGCCCAACGGCATCAGTCCGACGATTCGCTGCAGCATCTGAGCGACGGTGATCCCGGTGGACTCGGCGGCCGCCTGCTGCCGACGCTGGGCCAGCCGCGACGACACCCGAATGCCGGCCGCAACACCTACGGCCAGCGCCAGCACCGACAAGACCCCGGCCAGCAACACTGCCGAGAACACCGTCACATGGAAAATCCTACAAATCCTTCTGAACGCAGCCCTAGCGGAATGAAGCCAAAATCGGACAAGTCACAGGCTACGCAACAGGTATTCGGCTGCCGTTCACGTGATGTTTGGCAAACCGGGGTTTTGGGGCCCCGCGCACCCAGCAGCGGGCTACGCGCGGCCCTGCCCGGCAACCGCCGCGGCGCCGGCGGCGGCGGCATCCGGGTCGAGGTAGGTTCCGCCGGGAACCACCGGCCGCAGCTGCGCGTCCAGGTCGTAGCGCAGCGGGATGCCGGTGGGGATGTTCAGCCCGACGATCTCCTCGTCCGACATCCGGTCGAGGTGCTTGATCATGGCGCGCAGCGAGTTGCCGTGCGCGACGACCAGCACCGTTTTGCCGCTGCGCAGATCCGGGACGATGACGTCGGTGAAATACGGCAGGAAACGGACCACCACGTCGGCCAGGCACTCGGTCAGCGGCCCGCCGCCGAGGTCGGCGTAACGCGGGTCGGCGTCCTGGCTGAACTCGCTGCCCTTCTCGATCGGCGGCGGCGGGGTGTCATAGCTGCGCCGCCACGCCATGAACTGCTCCTCGCCGTAGCGCTCCTTGATGTCGGTTTTGTCGAGCCCCTGCAGCGCACCGTAGTGGCGTTCGTTGAGCCGCCAGCTGCGCCGCACCGGAATCCACAGCCGGTCGGCGGTCTCCAGCGCGACGTTCGCCGTGCTGATCGCGCGCCGCAGCAGCGAGGTGTACACCACGTCGGGCAACAAGTCGTGCTCGACCAGCAACTGGCCGCTGCGGACCGCTTCGGCCCACCCCTTGTCGGTCAGCCCAACGTCGACCCAACCCGTGAACTGGTTGCTGGCGTTCCACTCGCTTTCACCGTGACGCAACAGCACCAGCGTGCCCGGGTTTCGTAGTTGCATCGGCCTAGCATCTCACGGGCGCGGGCGGTCCCCGTCGTCGTCCTCGTCGATCCTTGCTCGACTCCTCCTCATCGCGCTTCGCGCTCTGCATCGTCGTCCTCGTCGATCCTTGCTCGACTCCTCCTCATCGCGCTTCGCGCTCTGCATCGTCGTCCTCGTCGATCCTTGCTCGACTCCTCCTCATCGCGCTTCGCGCTCTGCATCGTCGTCCTCGTCGATCCTTGCTCGACTCCTCCTCATCGCGCTTCGCGCTCTGCATCGTCGTCCTCGTCGATCAAGTGGGCGAACGCCTGCAGGTTCTTCAGCGACTCCCCGCGCGACACCCGCCAGTCCCACTCTTTCTTGATCGACGACCGGAAACCCAACTCCAGCAACGTGTTGAAATCCGAGTCCACCGCCTCGAGCACCTGCCCGAGCACCCGGTCGAGCTCGTCGGCGTCGACCGAGGCCAGCGACAACCTGCCCACCAGATAAATGTCGCCGACGTTGTCGAGGGTGTAGGCGACCCCGTAAAGCCGGCGGTTGCGCTTGAGCAGGAACCGGTAGACGCCCTCGTGGTTCTCGTCCGGTTTGCGGCACACGAACGCCTCGACGCGCACCGAGTGTTCCCCGATGCTCAGGATGGTGTTGGTCTTGAGCTTGCGCTCCCCGGGCAGCTCCACGACGAGCCCCGGCGGGCCCCCATGGGAGCCGGGACTCTCGGAGTAGGTCAGGCCGCTGGCTCGCAGCGCGCGCTCGATCACCTGGCGCACGGGCTGGTCGGACGGTGTCATGCCCCCACCCCTTGACGCGAGACCCAGCGGCGCGGACCGCGCGCCGACGCCCGGTCCGACGACAGCGCACCGCCGCGGCGCCGGCGCCCGGCGGTGAACTCCCCGACCGCGCGCCGGTAGCTGGCCAGCAGGGCGTCGGTGGTGTTCTCCCAGGAGAACCGGCCCGCGTGCGCCACCGCGGCCCGGCTCATCGCCCCGGCCCGCGGGCCGTTCCCGAGCAACAGCAGGTCACCGAGGGCCGCGGCCCAGTCGTCGATGTCGTGCCCGGCCACCAGGGTGCCGGTGACCCCGTCGTGCACCGCGACCGGCAGCCCGCCCACCGCGGCGGCCACCACCGGCGTGCCGCAGGCCTGGGCCTCGATGGCGACCAGCCCGAACGACTCCGAATAGCTGGGCACCGCAACGAGGTCGGCCGCCTGGAACAAGGTGGCCAGGTTTGCGCGGGACTGCGGCGGCAGGAACGTCACCCGCTCGCTGATGCCCAGGTCGTCGGCGAGTGAGACCAGGCCCTCCGGGCGGGCCAGCCCGCTGCCCGACGGGCCGCCGGCCACGACGATGCGCACCCCCGGCAGCTTGGCCGCCGCCCGCAACACGATGTCGGGCGCCTTCAGCGGCTGGATCCGGCCGACGAAGGCCACGAGCTGACCGTCGAGCGGGAGTCCCAACGCGCTGCGGGCGGCGCGGCGGTCACCCGGACGGAACACGTCGAGGTCCACCCCGGGGTGGACCACGTCGATGCGCGCCGGATCGGCATGGTGGTTCGAAACCAATTGTCTCGCTTCGTCTTCGGTGTTGACAATCAGCCGGTCGGCCTCGTCGACGACCTGCTGCTCCCCGACCGTGCGCAGCGGCGGCTCGGGCGCGTCCCCGTCGGCCAGGGCCGCGTTCTTCACCGCGGCCAGCGTGTGCGCGGTGTGCACCAGCGGCACCGCCCAGCGGTCGCGGGCCAGCCAGCCGACCTGCCCCGACAGCCAGTAATGCGAATGCACGATGTCGTAGTACCCGGGCTCGTGGGACGCCTCGGCCCGCAACACCCCGGCCGCGAACGCGCACAGCTGGGTGGGCAGGTCGTATTTGTCCAGACCCTCGAACGGCCCGGCGACCACGTTGCGCACCAGCACACCCGGCGCCACCCGCACGACCGGCGGGTCGGCCGAGGCGGTGGCGCGGGTGAAGATCTCCACCTCGATGCCCCGGCGCGCCAGGTGCAGCGCGCTCTGCAGCACGTAGACGTTCATGCCGCCGGCGTCGCCGGTGCCCGGCTGGGCCAGCGGCGAGGTGTGCACCGCCAGCAGCGCCACCCGGCGCGGGATCACCGCAAAACGGCCCGCCTTGTCGCCGGATGGCCGGGAGACGTCGTCGTGCCGCACTCTTTCATCTTTACAGGACGGGTTCATCTTTACAGGACGGGT
>Ga0078972_1007563_pt1 | contig 24019 bp, 23 predicted proteins | sample YelNatPaOPGAMG01_FD_67568 | JGI IMG/M metagenome (GOLD analysis project Ga0078972, IMG submission 67568) | Hot spring thermophilic microbial communities from Obsidian Pool, Yellowstone National Park, USA - OP-RAMG-01 (SPADES assembly) (version 2) | ecosystem: Environmental > Aquatic > Thermal...
TGTAATTTGCTGTCACCTCTGTGGGAGATTTCAGCTTATTTCGCGCCTTTACCATGTTTATTTTGTATTTTTCTACATTCTTCAAGATTTTTTTGGTCAGCTTAATGATTTTTTGTGAATCCATCAAATGCGTGATTGGAAATCTCTTTCTCTTTAAGTATTTTGCCACGGTGTCCCAGAAGTGGAAGTTTATTGTTGGTATTCCCATTAGCGCTGCTTCTCGGCATATCGTGCCCCCGCTGCCAACAACCAAATCCACATACGGTAGTATTTGAAAGGTTAGCACTGGTTTCGATGGAACCAAGACGTTTTTTAAATCTTTAAGCTTCTCCCTTTCCTCCTCGTACCTAGGAAGATAAACGACTGTGGCCAGTTTTGAAAGTTCCTCAACCAGTTTCCAAACATCTACTTTTACATCCTTAAAGTAACTAGCCTTATACTCAACATTTCTAAACAAGATAACCTGTTCCTTTCCACTCAGCACCTCTAGAAACTCTGGCTTTTTTGCAAAAGGCTTTGTTAACCACGCGATTTCTTCCACACCATCATACAAAACAATTCTCGACTTTGAAATTCCAAACCTGCTCCACGACTTGCCAAAACACGCTGGTGCTATAAGCCAATCGACAAGTGGGCAGACAAGCTTAGCCACGTGAATAGCGTGAGGTGTATCATTCGAGTAAACTATTGGTATTTGTAATCCAAACGCTGTTCGAATAGCACTTACATCGCCGTGAGTCCATAAAACTTTTGGCAAACCAATTTTGTCAAAAAGTTTTACAAACTCTAAGGTTCGCTTCTGCTCTTCCACCAGCTTATCCTTTAATGTCTCTCCGTACTTGCCAACACAGGTGTATGATATGTCTAAGAGTTCTAAAACTTCTGTTGTCTGCGTCTGCTTCTTAGCAGTTACTATGGCGTCGTAGCCCTTCTCTTTCAACGCTGGTAGCAACGCATAAATTAGAAGCGAATCTTTCGGTGTGACAGCATCTAACCAAACGTCAACCATAACTTGATAACATCCAATCAATCGTCTTCTTTAAGCCTTCCATAATGTCATATTTCGGTTTAAAACCCAACGCTTTCAGTTTTCTAACGGTTGAATAAAGATAGAAGGGCTGCTCATTAGGTCTTGGTGGAAGCAACTCAACTTTTGAAGGCAAGAATTTGCTTATGGCATTTGCAAACTCCTCGTAGGTGTAAGCCTTTCCAGAACCAACATTGAATATTTCGCCTACTGCCTTCTGGTTATGTAAGACTATTTCCATAGCTTGGCAAAGGTCATCCACATACGTGAAATCAGTTTTCTGTCTTCCGTAACAGTACAGCTGCATTGGCTGCTTGTGTACTGCTTTATCCAAAAGTTTTCTAACAATTGATGGAATCGTAAGGTTAGGTCCATAAATCTCAAAACCCCTAAATATTGTCACGGGCAAGTTTTCGGCTTCTATGTACTGCCTTGCCATCAACTCAGCCATAAGCTTCGCCTTCCCATAAGTTCCCTTTGGGTTAGGCTTTTCATCCTCCTTCACAGGCTTGTCCACGGTTCTTAAGCCATAAACTGTTGAGCTACTCATGAGGATGAACCTTTCAATGCCTTGCTTGCAAGCAGCCTCCAGCATATTCAAAGTTATTTTTGCGTCGTCAATGAATTCGCTGTAAATGTCTTTGCGGTGGGTAACAAAGGCTAGGTGGATGACAAATTTTGGTTTGTACTCCTTAAAGGCGTTTAGAACAGCATCTTTATCGGTTAAATCGCATTTATGGAAGGTGAACGATTCTCGCGGGAAATTAACCGCTGGACTGGCAAGGTCCAAGCCAACAACCTTCTCGCCTTTATCAACAAAGTATTTTGTTACGTTTGTTCCTATAAATCCTGAACTCCCAGTAATGAGAATCAAAGCTTAGCCTCCTTTATGAACTGGAATGTCGATTTTTCGCTTTATTTAAAAGTTTTGTCACTAAAAGAGTTTTACGCCAGCAGTGAATGGATAAATAGGTCATCGGTACATCTCTCCGACAATTTTTCCATCTCTAACAAGTTTTGCTGGGGCATCAATGTGGCGTATCCAGTAAATGTTTTCAGGCAGAACGTTGTATTTTGGCATCTTTGGAATGTTTTCATTGTAGGCGAGTTTGACATATAGATATGGAATATTTGCATAGTAATTTCTGCTTAAAACTTTGCTTGCGTAAGAGAAGAAGAATGATGTTGTGAACATTCTTCCAGCATTAATTTCCGTCACACATGGCATGCCTTCCTTATTCTCTTTCAAGTCTACACATGCAATTCCGCTAAAATTCGGGTCTATGGCTAAAACAGCCTTTGTTCCAATATCGTTTACGTTTTCGCTGTGAATTGTTCTCTGAACAGAAGGCGTTCCGGTAACACCTGAAGGCGCAATGCTTGGGTAAATATATTCAACACGTTCCCTAGCCATAGAAACAACAAGTTCGCCGTCCTTCCACAAGCTATGAAACCCAAAGTTTCTACCCGGCAAGTATTCTTGCGCTATGAATTCCCAATCCATTTTGCGAGACTTCCAGTAGCTAATCCAAGCCAAGGCAGTTTCCTTATTATGTGCTGGGGTGCTTCCCCTTCCGCCAGCCCCGTGTCTGGCTCTAATCCAGATTGGGCTTCCCAACTCGTCAAAGGCTTTGTCGATGTCGGATTCGCTGTGTAGTTCTTTAACCCGCGCAACTGGAACCCCATTTTTCTGCCATATCTTAGCTGAGTTCAATTTATCTTGGCATTTTCGCACAGTGTCTTTCGAAGGCAAAAAAGTTGTTGCATCCAGCTTTTCGCGTCTTTCCGAGATGACGGCAACTTCCACGTCTGGCTGGGCGTGCACAAACTCTATTCCTTCTTTTCGTATAATCTCGTTTAGCCTATCAATGTAGTCAGTACCAGTTGCTTTTGGAACCAAATATTGCTTGTCGGCTGGGGCCAAGTAAAGGTAAAATTCATTTGCCTCTGTCCCAACCATATGCATTTTCTCAGGCGCAATTCTAAGCGACATGATAAAATTTATGCCAGCTGGTCCACCTGCACCAGTGACTAGAATTCTCTTCAATTTATCACCTTAATCCTCATCTGCATTATAAAACAGCATATTAATATCTGTTCCCAACATAACCAAACTTTTAATAAAACAAGCCTTTTCTAAATGAAAAAAGAAAAGGGCCGGTCGTCTAGCTTGGTTAGGACGCAGCCCTTACGAGGCTGAGGTCGCCGGTTCAAGTCCGGCCCGGCCCACTTAAATTTTTAAGTGAATCCTTAAATATTGGAACATTCTTCCCATTTTAGTGATGAGTATGCGGGCTAAGTATGCGCGTCTGCTCGGGGATGCGGATGTGCGGCGCTGGTTCGACAATTTAGCCGCCAAATCTATTGTAACAGCTACCGTGTATCTTAGGACGCTTGGGTTTTACTGTGAGCTTAACAGGACTGATCCTAAAGCAATTCTTAAGGTTGCTAAGACTAAGGCTTTCAGGGACGACTTCACCGATTTCATTAGGAGGATGGAGAAGGAAGGCAAAGCTGGCTCCTACCTGTCTAGGTTTAAGAAGGTGCTTAACAGCTGGCTTTCCTATAACGGCGTCAACGTGAAGCTCAAGGTTAACATTAGAGGTGAGTCTGACACGCCAAGAATAGCTGACGAGAGGGTTCCAAACAAAGAGGAGCTTGACAGAATCCTTAGGATGGCTACTCCGCGGGGCAGGGTTTCAATTGCGCTTATGGCTTTCAGCGGGCTTAGGCCTGAAAGCCTTGGAAACTATGATGGTAGCGATGGCATTAGGCTTGGAGACTTCGTTGAAGCAGAAATTCGTGAAGATGGTATGGAATTCACCAAGGTGCCTACAATGCTTGTGGTGCGCAAAAGCCTGAGCAAGGCTAGGCACCAGTACTTCACTTTCGTTCCTCAGCAAACCATAACATACATTCAGGAGTATTTGGAAGAGAGAGTTAAGCAGGGCGAAAGGCTTTGCAAAGATTCTCCGTTGCTGGGTTTTGATCCCAGAGGCGTTAAAAAGAACAAGTTCTTGAGGACAACTCTTGTGTCGAGGGATGTTAAAGAAGCCATTCTGCGGGCTGGTTTCAGCTGGAGGCCTTATGTGTTGAGGGCTTACTGCGACACAAACATGATAATAGCCGAGTCTAAGGGCAAAATTTCGCATCCATACCTCCAGTTTATCATGGGGCATAAGGGCGACATAGAAGCCAGATATAGCACAAACAAGGGCGTGCTACCGCCTACCATGATCGAGGACATGCGAAAAGCCTACAAGGAATGCGAACCTTTCCTCAGCACTGCAACCCAGCCCCTAGAACAGGCAAGCATAGTTAAAGAAGCCAAAATAGAAGCCTTAAAGAGTATGGCTAAAAGCCTCTTGGGGATAGACTTGGTTGACGTTAAGGTTGCAAAAGAGAAGCAGCTTGGAAGAGAACTAAACAAGGACGAGGAACTCGAGCTTTATGAAAGAGAATTAAAAAGGCTGCGAGACGGAAAGCACAACCCGCAAAGAATAATACATGAAAACGAGCTTGAAAAGTACTTGGCGGAAGGATGGCAGTTCGTAAGCGTGCTGCCATCACAAAAAATCCTAATTAAAAAGGGCTAAATTTCGGTCTTTTCTTCACGAGAGCATCACATGATTTGCAGAGGTAATAATCCAAAACAGGCTTCAACTCGCCTGTTTCACGGTCCAAAACGTTCTTATAAACTGAAACAGCCTCGCTTTTTGCCGTAATAGATAGCATTCTTGCTCGAGTTCAGATTTCGAACACTGGATAAACTATTTGAAAGTCTAGTTATTCTGCAAACTTACTTGAGGTGACTCAAGTATGGTTAAGAAAGTTGTTATTGAAGCAGTATTGGTTCCAGAATCATCAAATGAGCGTTCAGAAGAAATTGAAAAGGAAATATTGCGGGAAATTCGTTGCGGTAATTTAATTATTCCTTGGTGTGCGAGGGTTGAAAAAGTTAGGGTTGCCGATGAAAAATAGACTGCAATTTGACATCAAGACTTGGCAATTTCCCTAGCTTTTCTTAGGATTTCGTTAATTCTCTTTATTTTCTTCTCTAAATAGTAATGAAGCCTTGCAAGACAACTTTATCATTAATGAGATTGGTAGTTCTACAATTTTAATTGCAGGATTTTGGGTATTGGAATATTTTTGCATGGTTCGCTTTGCTATGGTGGTATGCCGTTATTGTTTTGGCTTGGATTTTATTTTTGGGATGAAAATTTTGATTTTAGATTTTTATCTTCGCTTCATAATGTTTTTGTGCCTTATTTGGTAGTTTTGTTCGGGTTTAAAGTTTGACTTGGAAAGATTTGCTGGATAATGGTTGGTTTGTTAGGGTTGTTCTTGTTTTGTGGTTGGTTAGTGCGGTTTTTGCTTTTTATTTGTTGGGGAGGATTGACTGGGTTGTTCATCATGAGCTTTATAATTATGGTTTGCAGTTCAGCCTAGAATGGGCTTCTTATTATTGGAGCGTTTTGAGGATTATTTACATGTTTTTGGCTGTGCCAATTTTTTTAAGCGTTGCCTATTTTGGTTTTGAGGTTTGGCGTTTCTTTAGGGATAGAGGGGTTGCTGTTAGGCGCAAACCTTTACAGCCTTCTAAGCCCGTTAGCAGAACCACTAAAGCCTTGGAACAAAATCACATGCTTATCAGTTGTCCTAAATGTAAGACGGTTTTCAGCAAACCTCTTGTTATGCTTGATTTCAGCAGTGGGAAGACCAGGCTTGTGAATGTTTGCCCATACTGCAACCATGTTCTTGGAAGCGCTGAAGAAGCAGAAAAAGAAGACGTTGGAGTATTTGATTTAGAGAAAAAGAAAATTGAAAATTAAGCTTGAGCAGAATAAAAACAGGGATATGCGCATGGCAAATTTAATTAATTGAGCGATGATTATGTTGTTTTGGTGGACATGTCCGAAGAGGCTGTCAAAACTAAGTATCGCGGTCTTAGGCTGAAGAATAGATTTATCATTTTTGTGACTACGCCTTTAATTTATGCCTTTTTCAGGCTAGCGTATATTTTTACACATAGTAAAGATGATAGGTGGGTTTACGAAAACGCAAAATACCTATTCAAGGTTGCTTTCAAAGGAGGATAATCTAAATAGGATAAGTTCAACTTTATTGGTTGTTGTTTCTTAGACACGAACATAAGAATTTGTTATTTTCGATTATTAAAGTTGTTTGGAGAGTATTGCAATTATTTTTTGGCTTGCCGTTCCATCCCCGAATGGATTTTTCCAGCCAATCTCTTTACTGATCATTTCTTTTACGCATTTAAGTATTCTTTCAGGGTTTGTGCCGGCTAATATGTTGGATCCTACTTCGATGGTTTCAGGTCGCTCTGTACTATCTCTAAGTGTTACGCAAGGTATCCTAAGGATGCACGTTTCTTCTTGGACTCCGCCAGAATCTGTTAAAACCAATCTTGCGTTGCTTTCAAGCTGGAGGAAGGTTAGGAAGTCAACTGGATCAATTAGTCTCACTCCTTCAGGATTTAAGCTGAACTCAACCATGCGCTTTCTTGAACGCGGGTGTATGGGATAAACTATTGGAATGTTAAATTCTTTACTAACTTTTTCTAAACCTTTTAAGATGCCAAAAAATCGGGATTTATCATCAACATTTTCTTGCCTGTGAACTGTAACCAGGAAATATTTTTCGGGTTCGAGGTTTAAGTTATTTAGAGCATTCCTTTTTCGTTTAGCTATCTCTAGGTTTTGATAGACAGCGTCAACAATTGTATTGCCTGTTACAAAGATTTTGTAGTTGCCTATGCCTTCGCGTAGTAAGTTCTTTTTGGATATTTGAGTTGGGGCGAACAGGTAGTCTGAACAATGGTCGGTTAGCACTCTGTTGATTTCTTCAGGCATTCGCTTATCAAAGCTTCTTAAACCTGCCTCGACGTGTCCCACTTTGATTCCTAGCTTCGTTGCTGCCAACGCTCCAGCTAATGTAGAGTTCGTATCACCCTGAACCAAAACAATATCTGGCTTTTCCTTCTCTAGCACTTTTTCAATTTTCATTAACATTTTCCCAGTTTGTTCACCATGAGAAACTGAGCCAACATTCAAATTATATTTAGGGTAAGGTAGCTTAAGATCATGGAAAAATACTCTATCCATGTTATCTGAATAATGCTGACCAGTATGTATAACAAAATAATCCAGCCTTAAAAGCAAAGCTAGCCTTATTATCGGAGATAATTTTATGATTTCAGGCCTCGTTCCAAGTATTATTGCCAACTTCAATTAATTCTGCTCCATTATGTATTCAAAGATTAAGCTCTGAATTTTAATTAGTAATTTTGCAAAATTTCATTTTTAAGATTAGTTTTAAAGTACGGCGAAACTGATTATTTATATCTCAATACGATTATAAAATTATTTGCTTGTTGCAAATTTGAATAATTTAAGGATGAACTAATTATGTTCTATTACGTTCCTCATTTACTTTCATTTCTATCCATTTGTAGGTTTTTTCTAGGCCTTCTTCAAGGCTTACTTTTGGCTCCCAGCCTATTATTTTTTTGGCTATGGTTAGGTCTGCGTTTCTTCCTCTAACGCCTTGCGGCGCTGTGGGATCGTATTTCTTTGTTATGTTTTTTCCTGAGATTTTTATTATTATGTCGGCGAGTTCATCTATTGTGACGAGTCTGTCTGAGCCTATGTTTACTGGTTTGTTGTAATCAGATTCCATAACTTTAACCGTTCCTATGATAGCGTCGTCTATGTAGCAATAAGAGCGTGTTTGTTTCCCATCCCCCCATATCGTTATTTCCCCTGGATCAGTGGCCTCCGCTACTTTTCTGCAAAGAGCTGCAGGAGATTTTTCCCTTCCGCCTTTATAGGTTCCTTCAGGTCCATATATATTATGGTATCTAACTATGCGAATGTCCATACCGTAATCGCGCTGATAAGCCTCACACATTTTCTCTGTGAAGAGTTTTTCCCAACCGTAGAAGTTATCCGGATCCGCTGGGTAGGCATCTTCCTCTTTAAGGGGTTTAACGTTCGGATCCGTTTGACGGTATGTTGGGTATATACAGGCCGATGAAGTGAATAAGAATCTTTTGACTCTGTTTTGTCTGGATGCTTCTAACATGTATGTGTTTATGAGGACATTGTCATGCATCACTTCGGCGCCTACAGAAGTTATGAAGCCTATTCCACCCATGTTTGCGGCTAGGTTATAGACTTTGTCTATGCCCTTTGTTGCTATAAGACAGTTCTCCCATATTCTTAGGTCAAGTTTTAATTTTTCTGTGTAATATCTCTCTTTAATGTAGTTGTCAAATTTGATGTCTGCTATTCTGACAAAATGTCCTTGCTGATAAAGGTATCTCGCCAAGTGGCTTCCGATGAAACCTCCTCCACCAGTTACTAAAATTCGCTCCATTTTCATTCGCTTTTTTAATTTTAATAATTTAATGTGTGATACATATTTAAAATATAAATTTATGTATTGTCTATTGTAATTTCAGCCGACTTTCCGCTTGCTGACGCTAACAGAAATCAGGTGAAAGTCAGCCTTTGAGACGCATATACAATCTATTTTGGGTTCGAAGAGAGGTAAAGTTTATGCTTCATAGTATTTTTTGACACGTTTCAATCCATATGTTCATCGCGTAAGATATTTTTTCAAAATATTTTCGGATGGCGGCTTCTTGGAAGTTTTCTTTAAACTTTTGTAGTGCTTGTGATATTTCTAGATATGCATCGAAATAATTGTTGCTTTCGAGTTGGAATTGTTCAAGCCATCCTGCTAGTTTTTCTGTTAAAATCATGCCCCAGAGTTCATGTTTTAAGTCCTTTAAGTAATCGTGGGTGTTTCTTTTGTGGTTTGTTAGCGGTTTTCCTATTGTTATTCTATCGTCCATTTTGTCAATTACTTTTTTAGCAAATAGGCCTGACCATATGTCTCCATATCTATCTATCTTTAGTCCTTTTATGCTTGCGCCCATAAGTATATAATAATAGCATGGAAGTATTTTTCTGTGGAACGCTGTGTTTTGGGTGTTAATTGGAGAGTAAGTATTGGGAGCTAGCATGATATGGTCAATTTTTTCTTTCATTCGAATAATTTTTATTGGGTTGGCTAGATGTGTTACTGCATCTACATCTGGGTCGTTAATCCATAATCCCATGTTAAGTACTATTTTTCCGGTTGTCGATTTGTAAGTATATTTTTCGTTGTATCTTTTGGAGAATGGATACCCTCTTGGGTATATTAGTGCTCCATGGTTTGTTTTGAGAAGTGTGCAAGGGTTAAACCACCCATTTGACGATGAAACTGTTTTTAGTGTTACCGTTTTGCCTACAATATCATGATATTTGTAGTAATCTTCATTAGTTACATAGTTGTCGTCATCAATAGTGATTATCATTTGTGCATTTTTTTCTGCAGCAATAAGGAAGCCGATATTTCTTCGGTTATCACTATTATAGGGAATAATCTTTGCTAGTTTGGGAAAATCTTTCAGCCACAGTTTCTGGGAATCTACGTCCAGATAATATGACTCAAACCCTAATTCTTTGAGGTGATCTGCTATCTTTTTACATTTGTCGTTTGGCGTGGGACGATCGCCGATTATTATGAACCCAATGTCAAAATGATTAAATTTTCGAAAGTTATTTGCATATTCTTCTAGCAACTTTGGCACGTATATGGTTGTGAGAACGATAGCTGCTTTCAAGTTAATGCCAACCTTTTGAATACTTTTAGGAGCCGTTCTCCATACTTTTCCCATGTTAATTCGGTTTTAACAAATTCTCTTGCTTTGAAGGCTAAGTTCCGAAAATATTCATAATTATTGTATACTCTAAGTATGGCCTCCGCATAGTTTTGCGTCATCAATAACCTATTGCTAGCAATTAAATCTGCAGCGCCGTGAGTCGGTGATACGATTACTGGCTTTGCAGCACAGATGTGTTCGAATGGAACCAACAAACCACCTTGACCTTTAAATGGATATAAACCAAGGTCAGAAGCATGGTATAGATCTCTTTTCTCTTCCTCCGAAATAAAACCTGTGAAAATTACGTGTTCATTCAATTTCTTCGACTTCACGTAGTTTTTTAGAAATCGTTCATAGCTGTTTTCGCCTCTTCCTGCTAGAATGAGTTTTATTTTTGGTATGTGTTTTCTAGCTTTTTCGATAGCTTTTATGCTTTCCAGCTGATTCTTTTGTGGGGAGACCCATCCTACTGTAATCACTATAAAATCCTCATGAAGGTTATATTTTCCTATTATTTTTGTTGAGTCACCTTTTGAATATGTATCATAGTCTATTCCGAACAGAACTATTTCTGGCGTTTTTCCATATCTTTTTTTAGCTTGTTCATATGTTAAACGGCTATTAACGCATATTTGATCCACATAATTCTTAACCAGCAATCTGTCCATCATAATACCTACGGTTCTTAAGCTCTTGAGTAGTGGGGACGGTGTTACATTAACATAGATGTCAGGCGGTTCATTCATCATCCAAACCACGGGCTTTTTATGTAAGATAGATGCCCATGTGGAAGGGAAGTTATGAGGGTTGATTATGTCATAGCTGTTTTTATGTGTTGAAACCAACTTCCTTAACATTAAGGCATCGGGGATAAGTGATAAGGCTTTTACAGTAGACTCGTCTTTCCTAGCATAAGCCCTATCTGTTAATATCGTTTTGACCTTTATATCAAGATTCCAATTCTTAATGAGTTGATTCTCAGCTGCTAAAGCAATTATCGTATTTTCTATTCCATGTGAATTTAGATACTTAGATAAACGAATTATAGCTGTTTCAGCTCCTCCTCGAATTAGATAAGGGTGAACTATTAAGACGCGCGTTTTGTTTCACATTTGGTAGATTAATGAACTTGAAAATTTGTTGTCTGCAACAAAGCTCTATGCGAGTTTATTGTGAAAGTAGGTTTTCGTACAGTTCTCTAAGTTTAGTATGAATTGAAATTGGTCGATACTTTTGCATTTTTGCGCGTCCTTCGCTTCCCAATTTTTTGGCCAAATTTGAATCTTCAAGTATATTGATAACGTTTATAGCTAAGCTTTTATAATCCATTGGTTCGTGAAAAAGTGCGCAACCTTGGTATATTTCAACTAAGGTTTCCAAGTTGGATAAGACGAGTGGAAGACCCGCTGATGCTGCTTCACCAGCGGCTAAAAGTTGACCCTCTACTTTGGATGGCATGCAGAAAACTTCTGATGCAGCGTAAAATTTACGCAGTTCCTCTGCGTTTTGATAGCCCGCAAAAATAACATCTTCCTTTATACCTAGACGACTCGCTAGTTCAGTTAGCTCTTGACTATGGCGTAATCTAGGCTTAGTAGGTGAGAATAGACCTAAGTTCGAAACCGCATCACCTCCTACGATAATCAGTTTAGTTGATGGAATTTTTGCTTTTATGATCGCGAAACCTTTTATTAGAGTTTTTAAATTCTTCGCTGGTCTGAGGTTTGCTACAGAAAGAACTAGCTTGTCGGTGGATTTTAATCCATATTTATTACATATTTGCGTCTTCCATTCTTTTTTGGTTTGAGCAAAGAAATCATAATCGATTGGAATTGGTATCACATGTATCCTTGAATCGTTCATTATGCCTTTAAATTGATATGCTTCAAAGTTGGTTCGAGTGATTATGGCGTTCGATTTCTTAAGTGGCAAAAGAACGGGCTTCACCTTCCAACCCGGGTAAATATCTAATCTATATATGTGGGGGGTAAACACATATCTTCTAACCCACAACGGAGCAAAAGTAGCAGGTATCCATCCAAAACTGTGACCGTGGACAAGTTCAGGGGATGCCTTGATAAGTTGTCGCATAAGAGAAACTATAGAATCAAATCTAAAAATATCTACGCCATTTATCTCTTCCTTTTTTAATGGCCTAAGGGGTGTTCGAATCGTAAAAATTGCACTTTTTAAACCCATTTGTTTCGCAATAAGCAAGGGGTATAGAAAGTAATCTTCAGCTTTGGGAGGAGGGTAATATAGGGGATACTCGTATGCTAGTTCAACAAAGTCGATGCGGTTGCTTATAATTTAATCCACACCCTTCTTTGGCATACTAGCAAATTAACAGATCACTATTTACTACATTTTATATACATAGCTCTTTCAATTTAGAAACACTTTATCACTTATGGGTTTATCAGCACAATAATAAAAGCTATCATATTATCTGGGTAGTGGATAGTATCTAATATAACATAATCTATGTTATTTTCTTGTAAACTCTGCAAAGTTGATGCATTAGATAATATCAATATTGCGCTACATGCCCCTTTAAGTGTGCTTTGTTCAAATGTCCACGCGCCAGAAAGGATTTGCCAATCAGAAATATCATTTTTCTGGAAAATGTTAATAAATTCGCCATCCTCACCGAACATAATCTTTAGATCAGAGAAAGACACGGCAGATGATTCACCACATAATTTAAGGTATTGATATTTATCGGTAGCGGGTCTTTGCCAGGTTGTAATCCATTCTCCATCGAAATAAAATGAAATCGTTGTTAAATTAACTTGCAGTTTAACCGCGTACCAGACCCCATATTCGACTGTTCTATTGAGTGGGCGTTCTTCCGCATAGGTCTTGTCGTCAATCTTTTGCCCCAGCAAGTAGCCATTGGGATTAAACGACGAGTTCTCAGCATACACGGCTAACCAACACATACTATTGTCATTGTTGACTAACTGTACGTGGAAGGAAGAGGCAGCACCGTAACTTTTGTCGAGCCGCGCCCTATATTCAATTGTTCCCTGCTCAAAGTTTATATTATTTTGGATTTGAATGAAGGCTTTTTGGGGAGAGAGAAGAGCAAAGTCAAACGTTGGAGAGAGGACGATAAATTTACTTGGATCAGTTGGTTGCTGAGGAGAATAAAAGGCCAGTTGCCAACCTCCGTATGGCAAATCGTATAACATTATGGGTTTTTTCCAGTTGTCAGTTTTGGTAAGAAAATAGGCAATTTCTTTATAGCCGTAGTCAAATGCTTTGGCTGAGCGGACTGGATATGCCATGAAATAGTCTATTGAAAAATAGAAAGTAGGCAGTAATATTCCTATAATTGTTCCTAAAACAAAAATTGAAGATAATTTCTTGATGATACGGTGATTGCTTATGAAAAAGTAAGCGTGATCGATAAAGACGGCCATTGAAATTATTAATGCTGGCAATCCTATAATATTTCTTGCGGCGTTAGGATTATCATAATACGGTATGCTCGAAGCTAACAAATAACAGAAAATCCAGCATAAAAGTACCCTTTGTGGGAAAGCTTTTTTCTTAGCAGCATTATAAATCAGATAGCAAACTGCAGGATAAATGAGAATACCATAAAAATTTAGCATCCCTACCTTACCTGTGGAATACTTTAATAGCCCCTCCGCAGAAATCATCGGCTGAAAACCCGAGACACCAGCATAAGAAAAACCACCTGTTAAAACAAGAAAATCTGGGGAGAAATGGAGATAAAACCTCTCGCCGATAAGCAAAAGAAGTTCATGGGCACTCGAAGCGTGACCAAATATTGTGCGAGTGCTTGAAAGTTCCGTAAGGGCTGATGGTGAGTAGCCAATATAATCGAGAATAACGGGTAAAGCACCTAATGAAAAAAAAGCAGAGAAAGTTAGCCCCTTAAGAAAGATGCTCCGATCAAATTTCTTCACATGTAAAAGATATAAAAGAACACATCCGGATATAAATAATGGGATAAAAATCCTTAAAACCGCATGAATATTAAGACTTAAACCTAAGGCTAAACTTCCCAATGACACAAATACTATCTGTTTTTGGCGTTTAGTAGTTTTCAAACCTTTATACAGAAGGTATGCGGACATTGTAAGCCAAAAGACGCTGGATATTGAAGGCACTTGGTATCGACTAAATATAACTGCCCACGGACTGAGCGCCATCAACATTGCGCTTAGCAATCCTACCCTAACGTTAAATAGTTCATTAGCTAGGAAAAAAATAATAGCGACCAACAATGTTCCATATACGGCAGCTGGTAACCTAGTAAACAAAATTGAAGCCCCGCTATTTTCGTATACAAAATATGTGCCTTGCAGAAAATAGCTAGCAATTGAGTAAGTAGATAAGTCCAAAAGTCCCGCTCGATGAAGGTATGGCTGGTATACTGCCCAAACTTCATCTATGAATAAACTAGAAGGTACACTTTCTAGCAGATAAATCCGAAGAAATAGCGCAAATGCTACAAGGCAAGCTAAAGTAAAAAATAAATAATTAGTTCGTGTTTTGAGCATAAGCATCATTCAATACTCTCATTTATGCAACAGGACACGAGTGACAAAACCTAAGATGAAACCACAGAATGTGCTTAAGTAGAATGTTAATAAAATTAATAATGAAACCATGCCAAAACGATACCCTTGAGTTTTGCAAATCCTCCATATAGAATTAAAATATCTGATAGTTGGTTGTATAATTTGTGATGATCTATATTTACTCAATCGAAATATTAAACCAGATTTAGTTTCGTAATAGGCATACCAAAAGTATTGTAAGAATAATGATGCAAGATTTGTCCTAAGTTTCCAGTATACTACAGCATCTTTAGCTAATGTAAATTTATAGCCCTTCTCTTTAAGCTTGATATCAAACAGAGTATCTTCAGCGTATTTAATATCTTCAGGATACCCTCCAACTTCGACCCAAGCTGATTTTTTAAATGCTATAGACCTGCTTGAAGGCAGGAAAGAATCATTTAAATCTTCGATCCTTGGGCATAAAAGTTCAGCTATACATTCCTGAAAGGTGCTATTGCATAAAGGTAGATAAACGCCGGAGACAACATCTGTTTTGCCATCGAACCTTCTCATAAGATTTGCAAGCCAATTCCTATCGGGAACTACTCCGGCATCTGTACACGCGATGTAGTCTGTCAAACTATTAGAAATGCCGATGTTCCTTCCTTGTGCTATGTTAGAGCCAGGTGAGATAATCAGCCTTATTTGTGCACCTTGATCTACATACTTTCTCACTATTTCCGCAGTGCCGTCCGATGAGCCCCCATCAACTATTATTATTTCATAAGGTTTGTACGTCTGAGAAAACAGCGAGTCCAAAAGAGGTTTAATTTGATCTGCTTCATTTTTCACCGTAATGATAACGCTAACAGGCTTTAAATTATTCAAAAATAATTTGTTATTATCCATCTTCATTTCCAATACACTAGAAAATGTCGATATTTTTTATAACTTTGAACGTAAGTAAGAAATTCATATAAACGCCTTTCGGTACGTTTTTAAAATTGTATTCTTTTTTGCAAATTCCTAAGCCTATGGAATAGTCGTAAATAATTAACGATTGTTTGAATTAACTTCAATTTACTGCCGCCTAATTTTCTGCCATAATGTAAAGTCGTAGGGACCTCTTTTACGATTGCATGTGCATATAAGTAAGTCTTGAATAGGATTTCAAGAGGTGCGTCAAACCCGTTTGATTGAATAAATTTATCACCTAACTTTATAGCAACTTTTTTAAGCGTAGATGCTCTGTAACATCTGAAATTGCTCGTTACATCTTTTAATGGTATATGTAATATTTTCGAAATAATGAAGTTACATATTTTGCTTAGCAGAATTCTATGCGGAGGAACATTAAGTTGTTTTCCTCCTTTTGTATATCGTGACCCTACAACTATTTCGGCACCTTCCTCCATTTCTTTTATCATATACTTAATGGTGGTTGGATCATGCGTGTTATCTGCATCCATTGTGACAATGAAGTCGTCTTCTGAAGCATGTTCAAGAGCTGCGTTCAGTCCCGTCCTTAAGGCAGCAGCTAAACCGAAGTTCTTTTTATGGTCTATTACTTGTATTGGGTATTCTTTGAGGAGTCTCCTTAGAACATTTGCTGTATCATCCTCGGAACCGTCGTTAACAGCAATAATCCGATAGGGGATACTTTGACTTATCGCTCGATTAATCTCAGAGATCAGAGGTTGGACGTTTCTCTCTTCGTTGTAGCATGGCAAGATTATGACGCATTTCATTTGAGATTACGCCTAAACGGGCGACAACAAATTTTATAGTTCGTATTGAAAAATTGCAACATTCTCCAGGGAATAAATTACCTGAAAATTCTCGAAACTCGAGTTAACATACCATATGAGGTAAATCTTACTGAAATCATCGTTTAAAGCCTTCTCGAGAGCAGCTGTTGGCGCAGAATTAGCACCATACGGAATGATCTCAACATCATTATTCGCTCTTTCCAAATAAATAAGCGTCCAACCATAGAACCTTTCTTCACAAAGTATGCACGAATTAGTTATGGCATTTTCATCAAGCCATAATAATACTCCCTTAACATCATCGACTTGATCCCAAGCAATAGAGGACTGAACTAGGTTAGTAGGAACCCAGCTGTTAGGCAATACTACATATGAGAATGCCCCCGAAGAGTAACCAATCCCTATTACTGCAAAAATCAAAAGGATAGTTAGTAGCTTCTTGAAGTTATCTTTATTAAAAAGATGGAAGTGCTCAAACCCATTAACAGCATAAACGCTAAAAGGAAAAACCAGCAACATCAGCCATCGTTGATAGCCCGGTACAGCAAACAGCGGACTTAGAATAATGCTGAAAGAGCCGAGAAGAAGCCAACTAACCATGGGATCAAGAATATCATCTCTCTTAAAACCATTCACCACGAGGGGCAGAATGGGGAGATAACAAACCGCAAAAATCGAGAAAACATCTTGTAATAACCATGGATAACTTCGTATATTAAACGGGTTGTTAGGAGAGAGAAAATTCCACCAGGACAGAGCGGGATAAGCCATAGCAGTAAAAATTATGAGTGCCGGAGCTAACGCAGCCAGTGGAATCAATTTATCTTTATCCTTTACGATCACGAAGCCCAAAACGGTAACGAATAAAACAAGCGTAACATACTCACGGGAAAGAGCTGTTAACGTTCCAAAAATGGCTACAAGCCACCATTTATACTTAGACTCGCTCTTCAACGTCGTTAATGTTGCAAAAAGGAAAATCAAACTTAGCACGGTTCTAAACCTATCCCAAGATTCCCTTAAAGCAGCGATCTGAAAAACTAATACCAATGTACCCACAAAGGCTTTTTTCCTTTCAAAGTTTAATCCGCGGTTTAAGAAAACAAAAAATGAAACAGCTAGAAAACCATAAAGTAAAGGTCCAACAACTTTTAAAATGAGGTAAACATGGATGCTACTGACGATTGACGTAAGCCACATTAATATGTAGAAAAACGGCCCTGCTCGAAAAGTATCCAAAAGTGGCCTATAAGAACTAACAGTTGAACTAACTTGAAAAGCGTCCACGAAAATGTCAATCAAGCTTCGTTTAGAAAATATTATCATGGCAGGCGCATAATATGTAATTGTTTCAAAACCAACGGGATACTGAGGAACGATGATTTCAGGTATCCCCCTAAATACTGCCCCGGTAAGGAAAACATATAAATAAGCAAGTTTGGCTGACTTGACAAAACTAAACATAAACATCAGTACATTCTGGGGTGTTTATGCCTGTCTTCTCTGTTTTAATCCATTTCCGCGGTCTGCGAAAACACACAAGCAGCAACGCATATAATGCAATAAACGCTTGCAGACTCCAGTAGAAGTATATGAATGGAAGCCATAGCAAATTAGTTAGCCTTCTGGGTTTAGTGGCGTAAGCCAAAGCTAAGCCGCAGACTGCAAGCATGATGGTTGTGCCTACAGCCGAAAGTTGCATTAGAAACTGGAGCAAGGCGTCAAAATCGAATGTTGCGAAAGACGTGTAGAACGCCAAAAAGTAGCTAACCATGGAAAAGATAAGTATGAAGGGTCCGAGAAGAGTTAGCTCGGCATCAAGGGTCTGTCTGTTGGGCTTAGCCATAAGCCTGCCGTATTTTAAGGCTACTTCCATGGTTCCCCTAAGCCACCGGGTTCTCTGCTTGAAAAACTGCCGAATATTAGACGGTGTTTCTTGCCATGAACGCACATCCGAAGCGTACTTAATTCTATAGCCCATTTCAGTCAACCTAGCAGATAGTTCCATGTCCTCGGACAAGGCCTCCTCGTCAAAGCCCTTCAATTTCTCCAAAACACTGCGCCTTATGAACTGGCAGCTTCCTTTTAAATGGACGAAAAGGTTTAGAACATCCTTGCCCCTCAGATAAGCCTCACACCAAGCGGCTTCCTCGAAGGAAACAAACTTTGTCAGCATATTCTCATCAGCGTTTATAACGCTAAGCCTTCCTTGCACAGCAGCCACAGAAGAATCGCTGAAGTATCGTAAAACCCTCCGCAGTGTGTTCGGCTCTGGAATGTTGTCCGCGTCGAAAAATGCCAAAATTTTACCCTTCGCATGGTTAAGGGCGTAATTTAAAGCTGAAGGCTTCCCATTCGAGACAGGCTTATGGAGAAGCCTCACCTGATCTGGATAACGCCTAACATATTCCGTGCAGATTTCAACAGTCCGGTCCGAAGAGCCGTCTTCAACTATTAGGATTTCCCTCTTTTCAGGCGGATAATCCAGCCTCAGCAACGCCCTAAGAAGCCTATCCACAACCTTCTCCTCATCCTTTACGGGAACAACGACGGAAATGGTAGGCAAACTTTCCCTGCGAAGCGAATATTCTTTTTCCCTCTTCTTGTTTGATCGCCGCAAATGCCTAACGCCAGCAGCCAAAATTGGTATCTGATAAAACGTCCAAGCGTAAATGGCGGAAAGCACTATTATGATTAAGATGTGAAGAGGATTCAACGTACACCTTTAACCTTTAAACAGATTGAACAGATTGTACATGCAATATATATGATTCTTTATACTTCTTCAACCTACAAGTGTTTAGAATTCAATTAAGAGGCCCACGCTTTGAAGGTAGTCGGCGACCATTATCTCATAATCCTTCAGCAGTCTATTCGACTTCTCCTGATTCCGCTCCTTAGAAATCAGCATATAAGCTGTCTGCAACTTATCCATCGTAAGTGTGATTAATGTTTCTAAAGGATTATCGCCTTCCATATCTCGCCTATAGGCTTTATCCCTCTTCATACTCTCCTCCACAAAGCCTTCTGCTACTCTGTAGTAGGCTTCAACCTCAACTTTGGGAAATCTTCCTTTCAAAAGCTTAAGGGCAAGACTGTCCAACTGTCTTTTGATTTGAATAATGTTTAAATTCTGCTTTCTCAATTACACTGCTCTTAAACTTGTTTTCCGTTGTAAAACTGCTATATCCTTACGCAGTATGTGAATTATGTTTTTAATCGCTAACCAGTAATGATAATTTTCCATTCCTTGATAAGCTTTGGCAAGTTTTGTCTATAATAGTTAAGTATCTCGCAAAACCTTCATCTTCAGCCCATTCTTCCGCATCTTTGTTACCCCAGCTTCTCGCTATCATGCTTATTTTCTTAGCGAGCGGTCTACCAATCTGCGCCATAAGTATCTTCAACGGTTTCATCAGACTCGCCTTAACTTTTACCACAATTTTCGCTAATACGTCGATGAACCTTGGACTTTTTGGCTTTTTAACATATTTTATAGTTAAATCTAAAATGTTTCTTTCAACATTAGAAAGAACTCTAGACCACACCCCTCTACGCTTAGCCTCGCTTCTAACTTTAGCCAAAAAGGAGGAATTCAAATCAACCTTAGCCTCAACCCCTTTCGGATGCACTATCGGAGAACTCGGGTTAAACGTTAGCTTCAAATAGAACTTCCCGTCTCTTCCACGCTTCCAAAAAGCTTTACCCGACTTCAAAAGTTTAAATGCCTTTGTCGGTTTACAAGGCATCAAAGGGGTTCCATCAGCCGATATTACAGGGATTCTGCCGATTGCGGCATCCCTGTTAAACATTTCTACTCCCATTAGGCATCGTTGCATATTTTATCTTTTTTTGTCCAGCTTCAATATTTATAAATTGCGGTTAGTCATCGCTAACCACATTTCACATCAAGATATAAGATCAAGCTAACTGAAATAAGCGAAAGCGAAGAACATTCTTGAAGTTCTGCCTTAGGGCATTAGGAGTCGGCTATTTTTATGCATTTCTATTTGAGGAAGTATGCATACAGACTTTCCATAAACATCTGGGTAGCATACCGTCTTTTCGTTGACTCCTTGGCAGTTTAAGATATCACGTATTAGCTCAGGTGTTTCCCATTCAAATGGTCCAAGCTTTACCTTGGGCACCAGCCTAATTAATTTGCAGACAAGCTTTTTATTATAGTGCATGCATCGAGTAAGTTACTGGCATTATAAAAGCTTAACCGTAAAACTTTTATGGTAATTGCAAGCTTTGAAGAATTTCTTCAAATGGAAGCTCTTTAACGTTCTGTATATAATCTTTTAGTGAAACCTTTTCATACTTTCTATATGATGGGAGTTCCGTTGATTAATGCGCACGCGAAAGGCGTGCGCAAGGTCAAAATGAATCGCAGAATTTTCTGTGCAACTTATTGAGAATAAGTGCATGTTGTCTAAAAAAGGATTCACTTAATTATTTAATTGCATACCGCCAGGTCCACTCGCTTTACACCTAACTTTATGTTATTATTTTATATTATCATGGTTAATAGGGCTCCCGTTGTTAACGGGACTATTAAGTTGTCGCTTATTGGCAAGGGCAAACTTTCAACAAACATTCCCGTTGCGGCGCCTGCCAACGCCTTTAAGGGATTCACATAGACGGTGGCCGCTAAAAAGCTGAAAAATAGACCGGCGACTAAACCTTCTAGGGTTTTTCCTTTGTTAAATGGCACTGTTGTTTTTCCAAAAATTTTTCCAAAAATTGCAGCGGTGCTATCTCCAATGGCGAATATGGCAATGGCTGCGCTGCCTGCTGGAGTTGGGAACAACAGCAAAGTAAGCAGTATGCCGAAGGCGAAGAATACAGGCGCGGTGGCAAACTCGTAGAGTTCCGCGTGGGTTGCTGCATGGCGGGTTATCCAAGAAATTATGGGAATATGCCTTCCATCCATCATCGCCACCTCGGATGCAATATACAAGAAGGTTACGGCTGATATGAGAAGAGCGATGGCGTACTGCCCCACTAGGCTGGAGACTATGGGGACTGTAAAGCCGCATGCATGAATAGTCTCTCTAAAAACCTCGTTCTTAGATGGCAAAGCTCCCTTTCTCGGCTCTTCACTGTTGATTAAGAGAAGAATTTCGCTTAGCCTTCCAGTTACCACATGATCCACTTTTAAGCGCACCAAAAAGTCGGGGTTATACCCTATTTTTAGCATTTCTGGAAGCAGCATTGGCGCATTGTTTCTGTCGTCGACAACCACAACACAGTTTTCGAGAGTTAAACCTTCCTTTTCCAAGATTCTCTTCAAAACCAGAAGCTTTCCGCGTTGTTCTATAACCTCACCCGAAATCTCGCCTGTCGCAACTCCATTGTTTATTTCTAAACTGAATCCAAAGGCATAGTCGGCTTTAAGTCTAGAAGCTAACTCTTGAACAACAAAAGTTGGCAATCCTGAACTTATCAGAGCAGTTTTACAACCTCTCCTTCTAAGTTCTTCAAAAACCTTTTCCACGTCGGGCATTAACGGAATCTGCCTAAAAATCTGCAGAAACTCCTCAACTTTAAAGCCTTTAAAAACTTTAAACATTTTTCCAAGAGCAGATTTCAACGGGATTAAACCCAGTTCATATAGAAGTCCGTAAAAAATTATCCTTACAAACTGGGAAAAACTTAGCTTTCTTCTTATTTCAAAGAACAAATAGCGGTTTTTAGGAATAAGCACTCCTTCAACGTCAAATACTACAAGCCTAGGTCTTTCACCGCGCAGCACAGACAATTTGCATCCACTCTTAATAATCTTTCCAAATTCTTATAGTCTTTCATATGTTTGGAAAAACTTGAGCAAATACTAATTGACATAGCAAAATTTTGAATAAAAACTAGCATTCAATTTCCATGTTGGTGTTCGGGGCCTATTTCCCGCATGTCTTTCCAAACATGATAGGCTAGGCTTGTGGCTGAACCAGCTGCAACCCCTAAAAGAATCTCGATTAGTTGACTGTTTTGAAGAGCAACCGCCGCAACCGTGAAAACGTCAAACATAACTGCAATGCCAATGTATATCCAACACCATGTAGAAAGCTTCATCTTCCTCGGTCTGCTTATACCAATGCTCGCAAGGAAAAGAAAGGTTGCCACGGCGGGAATCATGAAGGTAAACACGCTTAAGCCCTCATTTTTGTCGCTTTCATAGAAAGAGACAGTTACACTTAAAAGTTTTGAAAACGCTTATTCCGTCGCCAGCATCACCCTTGAAATAAGCCCATAAATTCCTCCGGAGGAAAACCGCTTGAAAGTAAGCCTTATTCACATGAAAACCCGTGATACACTAGAAGAAGTCCTTTCAAAAACGAAGGAAAACATCCTTAAAGTTGCGGAGCAAAAACCTAATTTTATAGCATTACCCGAATATTTTTCAGTTCCAGGTTTCATTGAAAACTACTCTTCAGCGAAAGAAATCTTCGAGGAAACATTCAAGCCTACCATGGATTTTCTAAAGCATGTTTCCAGCGAATTTCCAGACATCTACATTATCGGAGGAACCTTAATTGAGAGGAAACAGGAATATTTTTTCAATACGTGCACCATTTGGAAGGACGGCGAACTTTTGAAAAGCTACCGGAAGAGGAATCTGATTAATGCAGAAGTCAAAATCGGAGTAAGCAGAGACGGAAACCCACTAGTTTTAGATACAGAATTTTGCAAAATCGGCGTGCTGGTGTGTGCAGACATCTTTGACTCAAATGCAGTAGAACAAACCGTAAAAATGGGCGCTGAAATAATTTTTCTGCCAGTGGCAGCTTTATATGCCCATCCCAATGTTGAAGGACACCCCCTATCAGAGAAAATAGCCTCTGAAAAAGGAGTTTTCATAGTTAAGGTTGGAAACGTGCGTTCAGGCGCAAAAGGCGGCAGAAGCGCCGTTATCGCCCCATGGGGAGTCATAAGCGAAGTGGAAGATACTCCGTCAGACGCTATACTGACGGTTGATCTTGACATGGCTAAACTAAAAGCTTACAGAGAAAAACTCGAAATTCAATAGAATTCGCGCCATTTCTCAATAATTTCCAGCATTCTTGAAAACCCATGATTTTCAAACCACTTTTGCAGTTCCACATTCTTAACGGCGTACTTACAAACTTGCTCTGCATTCTCAGAGTTATGCACTAGGAGAAATATTCCTTCAACGCTATGCCTACTTACATACGCCATAGTCTTTAAAAGCGCATTCAACTTTATCTCATTCAGCATTTCAGCACTGAGCTCTATGAAAACAGGCTTACTCAAAATTTTAGTGAAAATTCTTGTCAGCATATCCACCCAATACATTGTAGTATAATCGTTGGCAGAAAGAGGAACATGGAAAAAATCTATATAGTTTGCGATTTGATCGAAGTCTATGCCGAATCTTTCTTTCGAAAGCACCGGATCCGGCCATATCTCCACAGCAAACGTCCTTGTCTTTTTTACTTTTTCTTTTGCATCTTTTATGAGGTTGGTCACCGTTTGCGCTCGCCATTCCATCCAGTTTAGTCCACTTTGATGCCAAAGCTCCATACACCTTGAGCACACACAGAAACCCTCATCTGGAAAATGATAAAGGTTTAAAATAACTCCTTGAACTTCTTTATTGTCTACCTCTTCTATAAAACGCAAGATCTTCTCCCTATAATTTTCATTGGTTGGACAGATATAGTCCCAAGGCATGTTAATTTTCCTATTTTTCCTCAGAGCAGGGCCTTCCTTCGAAATAGCTGCCATTTCTGGATTTTTTCTTATGGCTTTAGCATCGCAAAAACATGTAATATCATTGTACATGTGCTCTACTGGAGGAAAATCCAAACCGTCAGCGCGTTTCGCATAATAAATCTGGATGTCGAATCCTTTGACTCTTTCTGGTTGGTAGGAAACTATCCCTATTTTCATGGGTTACGCTCGGCAACAGATATATTTAAGA
>Ga0078972_1007564_pt1 | contig 24016 bp, 20 predicted proteins | sample YelNatPaOPGAMG01_FD_67568 | JGI IMG/M metagenome (GOLD analysis project Ga0078972, IMG submission 67568) | Hot spring thermophilic microbial communities from Obsidian Pool, Yellowstone National Park, USA - OP-RAMG-01 (SPADES assembly) (version 2) | ecosystem: Environmental > Aquatic > Thermal...
CCTGCAGCCGGGCCGCCAACGGGCGGCCCGGCTGCAGGCAACCCGCCCAATCCCCCCGAATGGCTCCACTCCGGTCGCGTGCGAAGCGCGATGCCCGGATGGGATCCGCGCCCCGATGGGTAAGTGCGGCTGTAGTGCTAAAGCCGCCGTGCTGAGAGTACAAAGCCCCCTCAAGGGGGCTGATCAGCCCATAATGACAACCTTGACAGAATGTGAGCAGGTTGGTATATTTAGCACACAAACTATTCGTGTACTAATGATGAGGGAAGACTTGGCTAGCGAGAAACTCTACCCGGCTGCATTGGAGATTCGCATCCTATCGGGGCTGATTGCCAAGGTGGCGCGCCGCAGCCTTGAGGCTCGGCTGGAGGCGCATGGCCTGCCGCTGGGGATGCTGGCCTATGGCGTCCTGCGCCTGCTCAATCTCAAGGAACAGACCCTGGGCGAGATGAGCCATCGCATGAGCCTGCGGCCGGCTACGCTGGTGCCGGTGATCGATGCCTTGGAACGCCAGGGCCTGGCTCAGCGCCAGCGCGACCTCCACGACCGCCGCCGTGTGCGCCTTTCGATCACGGAGCAGGGCAAAGCGACGCTGGCGGCGATGCCCCCGATGGACAGGGACGACGCGTTGCTGCAGGGTCTGGCGACCCTGGGCGACGAACAGACGCGACAGTTGTTGTTCCTGATGCGTAGCCTGGTGAAGCAGCTGCCCGGGGGGGAAGACGCACTGAGCCATGTCACAGCGCGCGTGCACTCGCACATCAACTCTGCATCCCATCCGTAGAACCGGGTAAGGATGCATGTCTGTGCACCGGCAGTGGTCTTTCCGCCAGGGGTGAAACCAGAAGTGAATATCCTGCGCAGATCGGGAACTTGTGCCCTTGACGGGGTTGACCGATCCGAATTGTGGGAGTGGAGCGAAACTTTAACTCCCCTCCGTTGTCCTTCTAGTGGGGCCTATGATGCATACCGACGATGAATTGGTCCGACTCCATCTCCAGGGAGACAAGGACGCCTTCCCAGAGCTGGTGCGGCGGCATCTGCGTGCAATCTATAACCTGGCCTACCGCTCTACGGGCGATGTGATGGAAGCGGAGAACATCGTCCAAGAGACGTTTGCGCGCGCCTATGTCGCCCTGCCACGTACTCGGAACCTGGCGGCCTTCAAGCCGTGGCTGCTGACGATTGCTATCAATCTGTGCCGCAACCGGGCGCGGCGCGCAAGCCTCGAGCCGCATTGGAGGGAGCCTGATGGGCGTAGTGAAGGTGAGGAAGATCCCATCGAGCAGCTGCCCGACCCGGAGCCCGACCCCCTGGCACAGGTGTTGGCCGGAGAGGCGGACGCGGAGCTGGAGCAGGCCATGGCTGAGCTGCCTTTGCCCTACCGGCAAGCGCTGATTCTGCGCTATATGGAAGGCTTGAGCTACGAGGAATTGAGTCAGGCCCTGAACCTGCCGCTGAACACGGTACGCACGCACCTGTTCCGGGCCAAAGAGCGCCTGCGGCAGGCTTTAGTGCAACAGCAAGAGGGAGAGATCAATGGAATGCCGGGACGTGCGACCGCTCCTGGACCTCTATCGCGAGGGGCAGCTGAGCCTCACCGAGGCGGAGCAGGTCGCCGAGCACCTCGACCGGTGCTGGGGTTGCCGGAATGAGCTAGCCAAGTTGGCGCAATGGGAGCAGGCGCTGGGCCGTTTGCCGTACGCTGAGCCACGGCCCGGGCTGTGGGCCGCCACGATTCAGTCTCTGCCAGTGTCCGAGCAGGCGTGCACGCTGCCGGCCTGGAAGGTAACCGTGTTGGCCACAGGCGCTGCCTCCGCCTTGCTCATCTTCCTCTGGCTGATTGCAGAGGCCGTCCTTGCTTTTGAGAATGCGGGAGGGGCAGATCTGGCCAGCCTCATCGGCACCCACCCGGACTTGCTGTTGAGCCACCCATTGGATGCCGTGCTGGCTTTGCTGGAGGTGCTGCCGCTGGCCAATGTGCTGATGGGACTCTTGAGTGCTCTGGTGGCGTGGCTGTTGAGCACCAGGCTCATTGTCACCATGGGAGCAACGTGGGGGTGGCCACGATTGATCAGCGGAGTTGTATAGATCGGGCAGTCTTAGCCGGAGGAAAGGATACCTCTGCCTGCTAATTGGAGTATCGTATGCGTATCCGGCAAGTCATCGCCATCGCCGGCGGAGTCCTGATCGCCGGCGTTCTGCTGCTTGGGATAGTTGGCCTGGGAATACATGTGGTCTGGACCTGGCCGGCCGGCAGAGCGGTGCATGGCGGCGGCGGCGCATGGAAGTTGCCACCGCCCTTTCTGGAGACAGATCAGCACGGCGTGGTTGGCCGCGTAGAAAGTGTAAATCTCGAAGCCAAGTCCATGACTGTCGTCAATGAGAGGGGTAAGCGGCGCCTGGTGCTTCTGCGCGCTGATACGGTGCTGGAGCGACCCCAGGGCCGGGTTACCCTTTCCACTATCACTGCGGGAGAGCATGTCGTCGCTATCGGCACGCCCGATGAGCAGGGCCATCTGGTGGCCCGGGCGATCCGTGTACTGCCACGGAATGAGCCCGCTCCCTCGCTGCCTGGCGCAGATATCCTGTATCGTATTTTGCGGCTCTTGCCGCCCTGGTTCCACAGGTTGCTGTGGAGGATAGTGTAAAGATGAAAAAGACGATTACCATCATCCTAGTCATTGCTGTGGTAGCGGGGGCTGCCTACCTGGGCCTGCGGGTGCTGCACCCGGGCGCCAAGCAGGAAACCGCTGCCCCGACCGCCAAGGTGACGCGGGGCAACCTGTCAGCCTCCGTCAGCAGCGCCGGCAGCGTCCAGCCAGTGACCAGCGTGGACCTCACCTTCCAGGTTTCCGGCCAACTGAAGGAAGTCAAGGTGAAAGAGGGCGATCAGGTCAAGGCCGGGCAGGAGATTGCCAGTGTCGATGCCAGCGACCTGCAAGCGGCAGTTGACACGGCGCAGGCGAACCTGGAAGCATCCCAGGCGAAACTGGCACAGGTCAAGCAGCCTGCTTCGACAGAGGATATTAATGCAGCCAAGGCTTCCCTGGCCAGTGCCCAGGCGAACCTGCAAAAGATCGAGGCGGGCACCTCGGAACAGGATCTGGAGCTTGCTCGCCTGCGCTGGGAGCAGGCCAAGGACCAGCTTTGGGGCGCCCAAGGCTCCCGCGATGCGACCCTGGGGCAGCGCATGGTGAGCGGCGCTCAACGCGCGCAGGCCCAGGCGAGTGTGGCCTCCAGCGAGATAGCTGCGCAGATTGCCCAGATCCAGTATGAGCAGGCCCAGGATCCGCCTGCGGTGAGCGACGTCCTGGCGGCGGAGGCCCAGGTCGCTCAGGCCCAGGCTAACCTGGCCAAGCTGATGGCCGGCCCGACAGATGCGGATGTCCAGGCAGCGCAGGCTTCGGTCAAACAGGCCGAGGTTTCCCTGCAGCAGGCCAAGAACAATCTCGCCGAAGCCAACCTGACGGCGCCCTTTGATGGCACTATCACCAGCCTAGCACTTACGGTAGGGCAGACGGTCGGCCCCAGCACCGTGGTCGGAACCCTTTCTGACCTTTCCGTGCTGCAGGTTTCGGTGAACCTGTCGGAAATCGATGTGGCGCAGATCAAGATCGGCCAGACGGCTGATATTACCCTCGATGCCCTGCCCGATCAGAGCTTCAAGGGTCATGTCGTGGCTGTGGCGCCTGCGGGCGTAAACACGCAGGGCGTGGTCAATTTCCCGGTAACCGTCCAGTTCGACAAGGCCGATCCAGCGGTCAAGCCCGGCATGACAGCCAATGTGACCATCACCGTTGATCAGCGCGCGAATGTGTTGATCGTCCCCAACCGGGCCATTCACACCGTGCGCAATCAGCACTATGTAACGGTCATGCGCAATGGCAAGCCGACCGAGGTGGAAGTGCAGACCGGGCTCAGCGGCGACCGGGGCACCGAAATCCTGGGCAATACCCTGAAGGCAGGCGACATCGTCGTTCTGTCCACCCCGACCACCACACAGTTGCCGATGCGCGGCTTTGGGGCGGTGATGGGGCGCTAAGGGAGTAATGGACCGCTAGCGGAGGTTCGGATGATAACATTGGAAAACATCACCAAGACCTATCGCATGGGAGAGGTCGAGGTGAATGCGTTACGGGGCGTATCCCTGGAGATCGGCGCCGGCGAGATGGTTGCCATCATGGGGCCTTCGGGCTCCGGCAAGTCGACGTTGATGAACATTCTGGGCTGCCTCGACACACCCAGCTCAGGCAAATATACTCTCGATGGCATCGATGTCAGCCAGCTGAGCGATGATCGCCTGGCCGATATCCGCGGCCGCAAGCTGGGTTTTATCTTCCAGGCCTATAACCTGCTGCCGCGCACGACGGCCATAGAGAATGTCGAGCTGCCGATGGTCTATGCCCACGCCCCCAACCGGCGGCAGCGGGCTGCTGAGGCGCTGGCGCGGGTTGGCCTGGCCGAGCGTCTGCATCACCGCCCCAATGAGCTTTCGGGCGGCCAGCAGCAGCGCGTGGCCATCGCCCGTTCGTTGGTGAACAATCCGTCGGTCATATTGGCCGATGAGCCCACAGGCAATCTCGATAGCAAGGCCGGCGCGGAGATCATGGCCCTCCTGCACAGTCTGCATGAACAGGGGCTCACCATCGTCATCGTGACCCATGACCCGGGCGTGGCGGCGCAGACCCAGCGCATCATCCGTCTGCGCGACGGCGTAATCGTGGACGACGAGCAGATATCCGGCAACGGTAGCTCGAGCATCGCCTCCGCCTCAGATGGCGGCCATGGGCCGGAGAGTAAGCAACCATGAACATCAGAGAAAGCCTCCTTTCGGCGCTGCGCAGCGTGCGCGCGAACAAGGTGCGCTCTGGCCTGACCATGCTGGGCATCATCATCGGCGTGGGCGCCGTGATCGGCCTGATGTCCATCGGGCAGGGCGCCCAGGCGCAGATTACCGAGCAGATCCAGAGCGCTGGCTCGAATCTGATCTATATTATGCCGGGAGCGACCCTCCAGGGCGGCGTGCGCCAGGCTGCAGGTACGATGCAAACCCTGACCTATGAGGACGCTCAGGCCATCGCCGACCCCAACAATTGCCCGAGCATCAGTCTGGTGTCGCCCGAGTCCGACTCGTTTGCTCAACTCGTCTACAAGGGACAGAATATGAACTCCAGGGTCAGTGGCGTGACCCCCAACCTGGCGACCATGTCCAACTTGCAGTTGCAGGAAGGTGAGTTTTTCACCAATGCGCAGGTAACCGGGCGCTCGCTGGTGGCCGTCCTGGGGGCCAATGTCGCCCAGACCCTGTTCAACGGCGAGGATCCCATCGGCAAGAGCATCCGCGCCAACAATGTCAGCCTGCGGGTGATCGGAGTGCTGGTCGCCAAGGGCGGCGGCGGTTTCGGCAGCCAGGATGACCAGGTGTATGTGCCGATCACGGCGGTGCAATCCTACTTTGCGCGGCGAGAGGCACGCGGCGGCACGGCCGTATCGCAGATCGTGGCCCAGGCTGTCGATTCCAAATCGGTCAACGAGGCGATGGACGAGGTCACGGCCCTCCTGCGCCAGCGCCATCACATCATGACGGCCGATAACGACTTTACAGTCTACAGCCAGGCCGAGATCCTGGGTGTGGCCAACCAGGTCACCGGCGTATTGACAACCTTCCTGGGCGGCATCGCAGCCATTTCACTGCTGGTGGGCGGCATCGGCATCATGAACATCATGCTCGTGTCGGTCACCGAGCGCACGCGCGAGATCGGCATCCGCAAGGCTGTGGGCGCCAAGAAGCGCGATATCCTGGCCCAGTTCCTGACCGAGGCCATGCTGCTGAGCGTGCTGGGCGGCGTGATCGGCATTGTGCTGGGCTGGGGGTTGGGGCAACTGGTTTCAACCCTGACCGCCAATACCTCAAGTGCGATCAAGTCGGTGGTCAGTTTCGACTCGGTCGTCCTGGCCGTCGGTTTTTCGGTGGCGGTAGGCCTTTTCTTCGGCATCTACCCGGCGTGGCGGGCGGCCAGCCTGCACCCGATCGATGCCCTGCGCTACGAATAAGAGAACGGCAATTGGAGGCTTCCTTTGCTCGAAACCGCGGTAGCCGCTGCCCGCGCAGCTGGCCGTATCCTGCGCGAACACTATGCGCAGCCCCACCAGGTCAGATCCAAAGGCCTGCGCAACCTGGTCACTGAAGCCGATGTGCTGGCCCAGGATGAGATCATCGCCCACATCCGGGCGCGTTTCCCCCGGCATCAGATCTTTACCGAGGAAGCCAGCCAGGTGCTGGGCTCTGACGCCGAGCACCGCTGGTTCATTGATCCCCTCGACGGCACCACCAACTATGCCCGCGGCATCCCTTATTTCTGCGTCTCCATCGCCATGGAGAGGCGGGGGGATCTGGTGGCGGGGGTCGTCTATGATCCCCTGGGCGAGCGCCTGTTCCAGGCGGAAGCGGGGAGCGGCGCCTGGCTGAATGGCGAGCGCATCCGCGTCAGCGCGACGGAGCGCCTGATCGATGCTGTGCTCGACCTGGGTTGGGCGCGCGGGCAGGCGGCGCGCCGCGTGACCGTGCGCGTGGTGCAGGCGCTGGGCCCGCAGATCGGCACAGCGCGCACCATGGGCGCGGCAGCGCTGGGCATGGCTGCCGTGGCGGCAGGCTGGGAGGATATCTTCTACCACCCCGAGCTCTCACCGTGGGATATGGCGGCGGGGGCAGTGCTCATCCGCGAGGCCGGCGGCGAGATCACCGGCCTGCGCGGGGAACCCTGGAACGTCTTCTCGGGCGTCTGCCTGGCCAGCAATGGCCGGCTGCATGCGGCGGCCCTGCGGGAGATCATGCCTGCCTTGGAGTGCTAGATCTGCTGACAAAGTGCAGGGCTTTAAGTCGTGCCAAGAGGCGCAAGTAGCCGCGGCATCGTGCCGCGCAGGCCCCATCTGGCACGTCTGCGGCAACATGCCTCGCCTACAGCCAGCCACAGACGGACTTTGGAAAAGCCTGCGACAAAGGCGCCAAGTGGCTCTTGCCATAAAGGGCAAGTGACAGTAGAATAGGTTAAAGCTAGCCGCTAACCCCCCGGAGGAAGCCATGGCCCTGCTCAAGGAGGAGGCCAAGCCGAGTGCGGCGCCAAGATCAAGGCGGGCGCCAAGTTCTGCCCGGAGTGTGGGGCGAAGCAGGCATAATAAGTAATACGTAATGCGTAAGGTCGCCATGGCATGGTGTTCCTGCTTCATCCATGCCTGTGCCAGACAGGCGCCACGAAAAGCTACGTACGCCATGCCATTTTGGCCTCACTTATTACTCGTTACTTATTACGCATCGTCCCGGAACGGAGATACCTATGCGCTTGAACGTGGCCGATCTCTTTCACTACGGCCTCTATTTCGTGCGGGCGCGGTTGTTTGGGCGGCGAGCGCCGCTGGTGGGAGGCATCAATATCACCTCCTACTGCAACCTGTCGTGCGCGCACTGTGTGTATGCGGCGCAGCCCATCCCGCGTGAGCACCTGACGCGCGCCCAGCTGGCGGATATGATGGCGACCTTCCGCCGTCAGGGCGTGCGCGTGCTCTTTTTGCAGGGCGGCGAACCGACGCTCTGGCACGACGGCGATTACCGCTTTAACGACCTGGTGCGCGACGCCAAGAAACAGTTCTCGCAAGTGGCCTGCGTGACCAACGCCATCCTGCCCATCGATAACCCCTGCGACCTGGTGTGGATCAGTGTGGACGGCTCGCCGGCGGTGCACGACCGGGTGCGCGGGGAGGGCTCTTATGCCAAAATGGCGCAGAACGTGGCCACGAGCCCCAACCCCAACCTGTACGCCAACGTCACCCTTTCCCGGCTGAACATCGATGACCTGGAGGCCTGCACCGAGAACATCCTACGGGCAATGCCGCGCCTCAAGGCCATCTCGTACAATTTCGAAATCCCCTACCCCGGCGTCGAGCAGCACACCCTCAGCTATGAGCAGCGCGCTGAGGCGGTTGAGCGCATTATTGCCCTGCGCAAAAAGGGCTACCCCATCCTCAACTCGCCCTCGGCCCTGCGCCTGATGCTCAAGCCCGGCTGGAACACCACCCACTGGCTCATCAGCCTGGCTCACCCCAACGGTATGATTGTGGAGGGGTGCGGCGCCCGCACCATCGACCCTGAGATCTGCAAGAGCTGCGGCTATGGCGTTATGGCCGAGGTGCAGGCCGTCTGGCGGGGCGACATCCGCGCCATCCTCGACTCGTTCCGGTTGTTCCGGGTTATCACTGGGTGAGAGTACATTCTGGAAGGATAGCCGATGCCCACATTCGACGAGGTCCATCAGGCCTATGCGGAGCGTCTGGCCAAGTCCAGGCCCGATTCGCCGCGCGCTTATTATGAGATCGCGGTGCCGCGCTTTATCTTGCTCAGCGCGTCGCTGCCGTTCGCGCTGGGCTCAGTGCTGGCGGCCTATCGCGGCGTGGCGTTCAACTGGGCGGTGTTCCTGCTCAGCTCGCTGGTCGTCTTCCTGATCATGGCCGCGGTCAACGCCGGCAACACCTATTTCGACTATGAGACGGATGTGCAGAATCACGACTTTTCCGCCTATTCAGGCGGCATCCGCATCCTGGTCGAGGGCAAGATCACCAACCGCCGACATGCCCTCTATTTTGCCCTGGCCAACCTGGTGCTGGCCTGCCCGCTGGGCTTGAGCCTCTACTTTTTCTTGCACACCGGGCCGTGGACGATCATCCTCGGCTTTTTCGGCGCGCTGGCCGGCTGGTTCTACACCTCTCCGCCCCTCAAGCTCGTCTACCGCGGCCTGGGCGAGCTGGTGATCGCCAGCTGCTCTGGGGCGCTCACAGTCGTCACGGGCTATTACCTGCAGGCCGGGCGCTTTGACCTCGCCCTCATCCCGCCCGCGGGGGCGCTGGCCGCGACGATCCTCAACGTCATTCTGATCAATGAGTTCGCCGACCGCCCGTCTGACGCGCGCTCGCACAAGATGACCTGGCTGGTGCGCTTTGGCCCCGAGGCCGCCTCACAGCTCTACCAGGTGAACCAGGCGCTCTCGCTCCTCTTCCTGCTCAGCGGCCCTCTCTTCGGCCTGCCCTGGTATGCCTGCTGGCCCGTCGCCGCCATCGCTTTCCCCCTGGCCTGGCGCAACCGGCGCGAGATGCGCGCCCGCGCGTGGGCGGGCGACGGCATCAACCAGCTGACGCTCAACACCTTTGGCGTGCACCTGCTGCTGGAGGCGGGGATGCTGCTCACGCTGCTGGTGGGGATTGCCCTGCGGGCGCTGTAGCTGAAGGTCCTCTCTCTGGTAGGGTGATGCCCTTCTTTGGCCCAGGCCTTCCTGCCATGCTATAATGAGCTCATTGTACGCTATCTGCCCTGCGCCGGAGCGGCTCTGCCTCGCCGTGCTCAATGGCGAGCGAGCGCTGCCGCATTCACCCCTCCCGCCCCCGTGCGCTGCCTGCAAACCAGGAATGGAGTGCCATGCTTGCCGCAAGGATCCCCTCCCGTTTGCTGCTGATTGCCGCCTCCCTCTTGCTCTGCCTGGCCTTTGCCTTTCCTGCTGCTGCCGCCGGGCCGGCATGGTTGGAGCCCCGGGCGCTGAGCATCACAGACCTGGCCGGCCAGGTGCCCGATAGCGTGCTCAAGGGCATGATCGTCTGCAGCGACAATGCGGGGCTGGCCATCTACGACTCTTGCACCGTCTCGGGCGATACGCTGCGCATCACCGTGCAGCTCTACCCGCGGGTGAGTCACCCCGATTGGCTCCATGGCGCGCCCCTGACCGACCTCAGCACCCTGGGCCAGACGCCCCACTATGACAACTGGGGCACGGCCGTGCCGGAGAGCTGCGTGCGCGTCTACCAGGGCTCGCAGGACATGACCAGCCAGATCAAGTTCGTCTTTCTGCGCGACCCGGCCCTGGTGCAGCCCCTGGCCGGCGCGGGTGAGTATGTGCGCTACAACCAGTGGCAGGTCAACCCGCTGCAGTTCGGCACCGACGGCCTGCGCCTGCCGGCCAATTTCGGCGGCAGCATGCAGGTCTACGGCGACTATCCGCAGCTTACAGCCGTCTTTACCGTGCATACCACCAACCGCCCGCGCGTGCATTATCTGGGCACACAGAATGCGACCTGGCAGACCTATATCGGGCCAGGGTCGATGGGCGCCTTTACGCCGTTGATGGGCCAACTGGAGGCGCGTTATGGCGACCGCCATGCGCGCATCTCCCTGCAGGTGCCGGCGGGGGCCGATTATATCGGCGTGATCTACCCCCCCTCGCCCGGCGACCCCTACCACACCGACCCCGCCAACCGCAGCCGGCCCGTGGGTGGCACCGTGCGCCTTTCGCCCGGGCAAGGCATGCTCACGAAAGACATGATGTACTCGGGGCCCATCCCGCTCAATGTGGGCTGGCAGGATGCGGACCAGTCGGCGGGGCCGTACCTGAGCGTGCTGCACGATCTGAACCTGCTCACCCCGCCCGAGGTCGTGCTGCCGGCCGGCATGCCCTATAGCAATTGTTTTACTACCGGCAACTGCTCCGACTCGACCCTGGCGCAGATCCACGATGCGGTCATGCCGATGCAGATCATCTACCTGAGCGTCGACCCGGCAAGCGCTTCCTTCAGCTATGTGCCCCTCAAAATGGCCGATACCAACTGGCAGCCGGGCACGCAGGCGCTGCCCGCCGCTGTGGCGCCCTCCTACCCGTGGCACATCTACCTGCCCTCTGTCCAGCGCGCTCCGGCGGCGCCTGCCAACTGCCCCTGCGGCGCCTTTACAACGGATGGCCGCATGGTGGGTTATATACCCTAGACTGTACCGCATTTCTTTAAAGGTGTATAATAATGGCAGGCAGTAAACGGGTTGCCGCCGGGCAGGCCATGGGACAAGGGGCAAGGAGATGACCAGACAGGCTTTCGATCGGGAACTGAGCCAATTGCAGGACGATATGCTGACGATGGGCTCGATGGTGGAAAAGGCCATGGACGAGGCAATCTCTGCGCTGTTGGCGCGCGACGTGACGCGGGCGCAGGAGCGCATCGGCGAGGATATCGCGATCAACGAGCGCCGCTTTGCGCTGGAGGAAAAGTGCCTGCTCCTCATTGCCACGCAGCAGCCGATGGCCAGTGACCTGCGCGTGCTGGCGGCCGTGCTCGATATCACCTCCAACCTGGAGCGCCTGGCCGATTATGCCAAGGGCATCGACAAGATCACGATTATGTTAGGCGATGAGCCGCTGATCAAGCCCCTGGTCGATATCCCCATCATGGCGGCCAAGTCGGTCGCCATGCTGCGCGAGTCGATGGACGCCTTTGTGCGCCACGATGCCGAAGCGGCGCGCAAGCTGGCCGCCCGGGATGACGAGATCGACGCCTACTATGATCAGATCTACCACGAGCTTCTGGGCTTTATGTTGGCCGACCCGCGCACCATCAACCAGGCCACGCTGCTCCTCTGGATCACCCACAATATCGAGCGTTTTGCCGACCGGGTCACCAACATTTGCGAGCGCGTGATCTTTATGGTCACCGGCGAGATGAAAGAGCTGGATCTTTCAGGGCCCACACAGCCCTCTGCAGGGTGAGTTGGCCATAGCAAAGAAGGCGATCCTCTGGGCGGGCATTTTGCCCGCCCAGAGGATCGCCTTCTTTGCTATGGCCAAGGTTCCAACAGCCTCTCTGCGGTAGACGTCCCGCCGCTGCGCTGCACTACGCAAGAGCGCCAGTTCGTGGTAAAATCGCCAACCATGATTGTGCCTTTAATAGGAGCCTGTGCATGCCCCACTCAATGACCAAGCGCGAGCGGATCGAAGCGACTTTTCGCGGCCAGCCCACCGACCGTGTCCCCCTCCACGACGTCTTGACCAACGAGCGCCTGATCATCCATCTCAGCGGCCGTGCCGAGCTCCCGGCACAGGACCATACCGATCTCCGCCTCACCCCCGCGCTGGAGGCTGCCGGCCTGGCGGTGCAGCGCTCCCTGGACCTTACCAGTGCCCTGCTGACCATGGTGCCCCAAACGCCCCGCCTGGAACGCGACGAACGCGGCTTCGGGCGGCGCTATGAGCGCTGGACATCGTGGCTGTGTGAGCGGCCCTTTGGCTCGGTGCAGGATATGATGGCGTATATCCGGCACGACCTGCGCGGTGAGATCGAGCCCTGGGCCAGCTATGCCCTCTTCCGGGATGGCGAGCCCGATGTCGCAGGGTTCCGCGGCAACGCGGCCTTTATCCAGTCGGTCATCGGCGATACGGTCTATTTCCATTCCACACCCAGCCTGGCCCTGAACACCGCGCTCACCACTGTATTTGGGCTGCAGGGGCTGATCTACCTTCTAGCCGAGGCCCCTGTGCTGACCGGCGATTGGCTGGAGATGCTGCACGAGCGCGAGCTACGCTTCCTGCGCGCCACGGCGGACCCTGCCCTTTCACCCGTAGCCCTGGTGTATGCCGATATCGCCTACAAGAACGGCCCCATGTTCTCACCAGCCCTGCTGCGGCGCTGGCTCTTCCCCCACCTGCGGCAGATTGTGGATCTGCTGCACGAGCGCGGGCTCTGGGCCGTGTACCATTCCGACGGCAATATTCTGCCCGTTCTCGATGACCTGGTGGCCTGTGGCATCGACGGCCTCAACCCGGTCGAAGCGGGCGCGGGCACGACGATTGATGAAATCCGCCGCCGTGCGCCGCACCTGGTGCCCGTCGGTGGCCTCGACGCAACCGAGCTTTTGCCCTTTGGCACCCCCGATCAGGTTCGGGCGGAGGTCCGCCGCCTCATTCGTGATGCCCACGCCCAGCACGGCCGCCTGATCCTGGGCTCCTCTACCGAGCTCCATGAGGGGTGCAAGGTCGAGAATTGCCTGGCGTATTTGGAGGAGGCAAGGCGTAATCCGTAATTCGTAAGGTCGTCGCTTCGCGGCATGTGCTGCTTTTCGTAGCGCCCGTCCCGGCAAGTGTGCAGCATCGGGCGTGCCGAAATGGCGGCCTTACGGATTACGTCTCTTGGCATGCTTTTTGCCGCGTGCCTCTGGCTAGCGCTGGGGGCTATGCCGTGCTATACTTGGCTCAGCGGCGAGGGACCGTACAATCTGGAGGGAAACTGATGAAGCGTATCGCCGTATTGACCAGTGGGGGCGATGCCCCTGGCATGAATGCCGCTATTCGCGCCGTCGTTCGTGTCGGTATCCAGGCGGGGATGCAAGTTATTGGCGTCTATCACGGTTATGCCGGGCTCATCGACGCCGAGTTCCAGCCGCTCACGTTGCGCAGTGTGGGCGGTATTATCCAACAGGGCGGCACCATGCTCGGCAGCGCACGCAGCGAAGAATTCAAGACCCCGGAAGGCGTGCGCAAGGGCATCGGCAACCTGGAACGTGAGGGGATAGAGGCCCTGGTGATTATCGGCGGCAATGGGTCCCAATCGGGGGCGACAGCCATTATGCGCCAGGGCTTTCCCGTGGTAGGCATTGCCTCGACCATCGACAATGATCTGCCCTGCACCGATATCTCGATCGGCGTAGACACGGCCATGAATATTGCCCTGGAGGCCATCGACCGGTTGCGGGTGACCGCATCATCTCACCAGCGTGCTTTCCTGGTAGAGGTGATGGGGCGCAAGAGCGGCTACCTGGCGCTGATGGCCGGTATTGCGGGCGGCGCCGAGGCCATTGTCATCCCTGAAGTGGAGATCGGCCCCGAGGACCTGGCCCACCAACTGCGTGAGGCATATGAGCGCGGCAAAAAGCACGCCATCGCCGTGGTGGCGGAGGGCGCTACCTATGGCGCCGACGCGATTGCCCACTATTTCAAGGAGCACGGCGAGGAGCTGGGCTTTGAGCTGCGTGTGACGACGCTGGGCCACGTCCAGCGTGGCGGTACACCCAGCGCTTTTGACCGTTTGTTGGCGACACGCTTTGGCGCTGCAGCCATCGAGACGCTGCAGCGGGGCGAGACGGGGGTGCTCCAGGTGCTGCAGGCCGGCGAGGTCAAGACGGTCCCCCTGGAAGAGGTCTTTGCCAGCAAAAAGACCCTCGACCTGCGCCTGTTTGAGATGGCACAGATCCTGGCACGGTAGAACTCATAGGAACTCGTAGGAGCTCATAGGAACTCGCGGGAGTTCTTGCCAGAGTTGGATCAGGTGTAATCCTGTCGCGGTTGCAGCCAATCCGTGAGTTCCCATGAGTTCCTACGAGTTCCCATGAGTTGTCCCTCCGGAAGCGGGTAACCATGGGTGGGCGATCTTGCATCGCCTCCCCATGGTTAACTGTTTCACAAGGAGGAAAAGCAGTGCAACAGACTGCAAGCAGGCCCAAAGTCGCCATCATCGGCGCGGGCATGGTCGGGTCGACCTTTGGCTACGCCCTGCTCGCCAGCGGTCTGACGCCGGAGATCATCCTGATCGATGTGAACCGGCCACGCGCCGAGGGCGAGGCGATGGATCTGAACCATGCGATGCCGTTCCACCGGCCCATCAACATCCGCTCCGGTGACTATGCAGATTGTGCGGGGGCGGCTGTCGTCGTGATCGCCGCCGGGGCCGCCCAAAAGCCGGGAGAGACACGCACGCAACTGGCGCAGCGCAACGCCCAGGTGATGGCTCAGATCATCCCCCAGGTCGTGCGCTATGCGCCAGATACCATCCTGCTCATGGCAACCAACCCGGTGGACAGCATGACCTACGTGGCGTGGCGCCTTTCGGGCTTTGACGCCCACCGTGTCATTGGCGCCGGCACTATCCTGGATACGGCGCGCCTGCGCTATATGCTGGGCGCTCGCTTTGCCGTCGACCCGCGCAGCACCCACGCCTATATCGTAGGCGAGCACGGCGATAGCGAGGTGCCCCTGTGGAGTTCGGCCACCATCGCCGGGATGAGCATTCAGGATTTCTGTAATACGACCGGGCGCACCTGCACTCAGGAAGAGTTCGCTCAGATCTTCACCCAAGTGCGCGACGCGGCCTATCGCATCATCGAGCTCAAAGGCGCCACTTACTTTGCTATTGCCTCTGGCCTGGAACGCATTGTCGAGAGTATTCTGCGCGACCAGAACACTGTGCTCTCCGTATCGGGGTTGCTTCGGGATTGCCACGGCGTAAGCGACGTCTGCCTGAGCCTGCCCATGATCATCAACCGCCAGGGGATCGGGCGCATCCTCTGTGTGCCGATGAGCGTCGAGGAGCAACAGGCCTTCCGCAACAGTGCAAGCATCGTGCGCCAGGTGATCGATAGCCTGCCCATTCCACAGCCGGTGTACTGACGTAATGCGACAAACGTAAAACCGTCATTGCGCAGGGTCTGCTGTTCCATAGAAGAGCTTTCTGGGCAGGCCCTGCGCAGAGCCACAGATGCCGCGCAGTGCGACCTTACGCATTACGTTTCACGTTTTACGTCCCGCGTTCCCCGTTCGCCTCTTTCCATGAACTGTGGCATAATGCAGGCGCTGTGTACCTTATCCTCGCGGCCTTTTCCTTGGCGTTCAGACCCGGCAGGCGCGCTGCAAGCCGTCGTGGATATAACAAAGCAAACTAGATCGGAGAGGAAAACAAGATGTCTCCACGCAAAGGCATTGCGCTCCTCCTTGCCACCCTTCTCGCGGTGGGTACGCTGAGCGCCTGTCAAAAGGCCACCGCCAATCCTGCCCCAACTGTGCAGGCCACTCCTACAGCCCAGGCCCGCGCCGCTACGGCAACGGCGCCGGCTGGCGGCGTTGACATCGCCCTGGCCGCCATCCAGTGGCCACAGACCGATGTCATAGCGCGCGTGAACGGTGTCGACATCAAGACGGCCGCCTGGAAGGCTGAGGTCACCCGTCAACTGGAAATGGTCACCGCCCAGTACCAGGTCGACTGGAACGACAAGGCCAATATCGATCGCCTGCCGCAGGTGTTGGACCCGGTGCTCGATGAGATGATCAGCACCGAGCTGTTGCGCCAGCTGGCCGATAAGGAAGGGATCAAGGTCACCGACGCCGAGGTGCAAAAGACCACGGAGGATACCAAGCAGCAGGTGCTGGCCGGTGGTCAATTCAAGGATTTCGATGCCTTTCTCCAGGCCTACAATCTGACGCCAGATGCCTTCGATGCCCTGATGCGTGAGCAGACCCTCTATGATCTCATGCTGGCGGCCCATGGTGGCCCTGACACGGTCGAGCAGATCCATGCCCGTCACATCCTGCTGAGCGACGAAGCCACGGCCAAGGAAGTCAAGGCCAAGCTCGATGCCGGCGCAGATTTCGCCGAGCTGGCCAAGACCTATTCGATCGACACCAGCAACAAGGACAATGGCGGCGACCTGGGCTGGTTCCCGCGCGGGCAGATGGTGCCCGAGTTCGACAATGCTGCCTTTGCACTCCAGGCCGGTCAGACGAGCGATATCGTCAAGACCGACTATGGCTACCATATCATCCGTGTCGATGAGCGCGGCGAGCGCCCGCTCCAGGAGCCAATGGCCAGCCAGTATCACCAGCAGCAGTTCGCCGACTGGCTGAACGCTGAGCGCGCCAAGGCCCAGATTGAGAGGTTCTACACGCCGCCCCCGACGCCGACGCCGCCCGCTGAGCCCACCGGGCCGACAGCAACACCCGGCTCTTGAACTGATTGACCCCAACAAGGGCCACGCCGGGTTTCTATACTTGGCCAGGGTAAACGCCGGGCGATCTGCTTCGCCACGAACCGGCAGCCTCCTTTTTTCTGGCCTGGTCTGCAGCAGCCCGGCGTGATCCTTGTTCGCACCCGGCTACCCAACGTTGCAGGTGCATGGTATAATGTCGCCCATGTGGAGGGGGTGACAGCGGCCCCCTTGCATACTAGTCCACTCTGGAGGGTTGTGATGCCGACCGCTCGCTATACCGATCTCGACCAACTCGCCATTAACACGATCCGCATGTTGGCTGTCGATGCCGTCCAGGCCGCCGAATCAGGGCACCCTGGCATGCCGATGGGGATGGCTGCCCCCGCCTATGTGCTCTGGACCCGTTTCATGCGCATCAACCCGGCCAACCCCCAATGGGTCGACCGCGACCGCTTTATCCTTTCCGCCGGCCACGGCTCTATGCTTCTCTATGCTCTGCTGCACCTCAGCGGCTATGAGCTGTCACTGGATGAGCTCAAGCGCTTCCGGCAGTGGGGCAGCCTCACGCCCGGCCACCCGGAGTACGGCTTGACCCAGGGGGTAGAAACAACAACCGGCCCCCTTGGCCAGGGCTTTGGCAATGGCGTGGGCATGGCCATCGCCGAGCGATTCCTGGCCTCCATGTTTAATCGCCCGGGTTATGAGGTTGTCAATCATTACACCTACGCCATTGTTGGAGACGGCGATATGATGGAGGGTATCAGCTCCGAGGCCGCCTCTCTGGCCGGTCACCTGGGCCTGGGCAAGCTGATCTATCTCTACGATGATAACCGCATCTCCATCGAGGGCTGCACCGATCTGGCTTTTACCGAGAATGTGGCAGCGCGCTTTGAGGCTTATGGCTGGCATGTGCAAAAGGTCGACGGCCTGGACCTGCCCGCCATCGAAGAGGCCATCCGTGTAGCACAGACGGTGAAAGACCGTCCCTCGTTGATCGATATCCGCACGACCATTGCCTGCGGCAGCCCCGGCAAGGCCGGCACCGCCGCGGCGCACGGCGAGCCCCTGGGCGTGGAAGAGGTCAGGGCGACCAAGCAAAACCTGGGCTGGCCACAGGAGCCCACCTTTTACGTGCCCGATGAGGTGCGCGGCTATTTCTCCGAGCAACTGGAATATTGGCGCCACCTGGAGGCCGACTGGCACGCTCTCTTTGAGCGCTACCGGCAGGAGTATCCGGACCTTGCGCAACAGTTCGAGGCGGTCATGGCGGGCAAGCTACCGGCAGGCTGGAAGGATAAGCTTCCCCAGTTCAGCCCTGCCAAGGCCATGGCCACACGCAGCGCCTCGGGCGAGGTGATGAACGCGATTGCCGCGGCCATCCCCACTTTTATCGGCGGTTCGGCCGACCTGGCGCCCTCCACCAAGACTTATCTGAAGGGCCAGGGCGACCAGGAGAAAGACAGCCCGGGTGGGCGTAACTTGCACTTTGGTGTGCGCGAGCACGGCATGGGCGCTGCCGTCAACGGTATGGCCGTCCATGGCGGTGTGCATCCCTTTGGCGCCACCTTTTTCGTCTTTTCGGATTACATGCGCCCGTCGGTCCGTCTCTCGGCGCTGATGGAGATTCCCTCGGTATGGATCTTTACCCACGACAGCATCTTCGTCGGTGAGGACGGGCCCACGCACGAGCCCATCGAGCATCTGGCTGCACTGCGGGCCATTCCACACCTGGTGACCATCCGCCCAGCCGATGCCAATGAGACGCGTGTGGCCTGGGAGGTGGCCATGGAGCGCCGCGGCCCCACGGCCCTGATCCTGAGCCGGCAAAATCTGCCCGTCTTTGACCGCACCCAGGTTGCCCCCGCGGAAGGGCTCTATCAGGGCGCCTATATCCTGGCCGACACAAAGGGCAAGCCCGATCTCATCCTCATCGGCACAGGCTCCGAGGTCTCTCTGGCGCTGGAGGCCAGGAATACGCTCGCCACACGCGGCATTCAGGCCCGAGTGGTCAGCATGCCGAGCTGGGAACTCTTTGAGGCCCAGCCGGAAGAGTACCAGGAGAAAGTCCTCCCCTCCGACGTCCTGGTACGCCTTTCTATCGAGGCAGGTTCGCCCATGGGCTGGGACCGCTATGTGGGCCCCTTTGGGGCAGTGCTGGGCATCCGCAACCGCTTTGGCGCTTCCGCCCCCTACAAGGTGCTGGCGGAGAAATACGGCTTTACCGTGGACAATGTGGTGGCGCAAGCCGAAAGCCTGCTGCAGAGCCTGCCCGAGAAGGTCAGCGTGATGCAGAGTTTGCTCTCCAAAGCCAGGTAGCACAGAAATATGCCATCGGAATCGCTCTGCAGATGCTTCAGGCGTCTGCAGAGCGATTCCGATGGGCTGTGCTTCCCTGCAGCGAGCACTGGCGGGAGCTGATTAATAAGGGTAGGCCCCTGTCGGTGGGGGCGCTGGGGTCGGCCCAAAGGGGTAGGCCCCTGCCGGTGGGGGTGTTGGCGTCGGCTCAAAGGGGTGGGCCCCCGTTGGTGGGGGCGCTTGGGTCGGCTCAGGCGCCAGGGTCTCGGCCGGTGTTTGCCCAATGGACGCCTGAGTCGGAATGTTCTTGATCGCCGGCGTGGGCGTGGCCCCGCCGCTGCTCATGTTAGCTGTGGGCGTTTCGCCAGCCGGGGTATCGGAGAGGTCGATAACGTTCGTGGGCGCATCGATCATGCTCTCGGTGCCTTTGGTGGCGTTGAACTCGGATTCGTAGCTCTCCTTCACACCCTCTGCATCGGTCGTCCATTGCACTACGGCGCGGACCATGGCCCTGGTCTTGGGCTCTACCCATATAAAGCCCTGATAGTCCCACTTGATATCTTTCGTGGTGGTGATCAGACCGCTCAAACTGAGAGAGCTGTTATCCTGCTGGATGGCATACTTGACGGCATCATAGCCATTCACCGTTTCGCTGCCGACCTCTCTGGCATCCTTGATCTGGTTAAAGCCCAGCAGGTAGGCGCCGCCATAGATAGACAGGAAGGAGAAGGCGCTATCCTGGGGCATGTTGCTGAGCGCGACAAAGCCTTCGTCGCTTTCAGACTTGAGGTATAGCGTACCGCCGACCAGGTAGAGCTCCATCTTCTGGCCGTTCTGATCGTTAATATAGAGATGCTCACTGCCCCTGGCGTCGAGATCGCCCTCCAGATCGGCCTTGCTGGTGACGTTACTGCCCTTGGTATAGGTGAAGGATGACGTAAAGTGCACCGGCGCCAGTTGGAGCAGATTATCGAGCAATTTCTCCGTCTCGGACGTGCTCCCGTTCCCGCTTGCCGTAGCGCTCTCAGCCTGGGCAACAGTGGCTTTTTCCTGGGGCGTGGGCGTGGCCTGGGGAGTAGCTTTGCGACCACAACCCGCCAGGATCAAGCTCGCTGCAACCAGCCCGATGAGCGCCAGGTGGATGATGGTGCCGCCCCGTTTGTGCATGATCGTCATCCTCTCCAGGTGCTTGTGAGCCCCAGCGTTCGATGGCAAGACTCATGGTGGGATTATAGAGCAAAAGCGCAATGGGAACAAATTCAGTATTGGCCGAATGAGCACGGGCAGAGGTGGGGTAGTGAGGGGCCAAATGCAGCACGAGAGGGAGCAGCGATGGCCGTCGCTGGTCTGGGGTCCCACTCAGATGCGGGGTTCCAGGCCAACGACGGCCACGATCAGGCCTCAGGCGCGCAGCGTCGCCTGGAGCTGGTGCTCCAGGGTGCGCACAATGCGCCCCTGCAGCCGCGCCACCTCCTCGTCGGTCAGGGTGCGGTCTGGCGCCTGGTAGGTCAGTGCATAGGCCAGCGAGACTTTGCCCGGCGCGATCTGCGGCCCGCGGTAGACGTCGAACAGGGTAGCATTGCGCAGCAGCTCCCCGCCGGCCTGGCGGATCAGCTCGAGCACGCGTACAGCCGGCGTGGCCTCATCGACCACCACGGCCAGATCCTGTGTGACAGCCGGGAAACGCGAGATGGGCTCCATCTGCTGCACGGTCGAGGCCAAAGCGATAATGGCTTCCAGGTCCAGCTCGGCTACGACCACGCGAGTTGGCGGCAGGTCAAAGGTCTCGCGCACAGCAGGATGTACCTCGCCGAACACGCCCAGCACCTGCTCGCCCAGGCGCACCTGCGCCGCCCGCCCGGGCTGATAGGAGGGCCGCTGCACCGGTTCATAGCTGGCGCCCTTCACCCCCAGGTGATCGAGCAGCGCCTCGATGATGCCCTTCATGTCGAACAGGTCCAGCGCTTCCGCCGAGTCGACCCCCCAGGCACGCATCCCGCGTGGCCCGGCCAGGCCGATGGCGACCCGGCGCGGCTCAGCCGGCAGGGTATCGCCTTGCGGCAGATACACCCGCGCCACTTCGAACAGGAGGGCCCGGTCGGCCACCCGCAGGGTGCTGGCGATGGTATCGAGCATCGAATCCAGGAGCGTGGGGCGCATGAGATTGCGCTCCTGTGAGAGCGGGTTGGCGATGCGCACGCAAGGCGCTGGCTCGGGCGGGCATTCCCCCGGTGTGAGCCGGGCCACACTGCCGATGCTGGTCAGCGAGTAGCTGATGATCTCCTGCAGGCCGCAGCCGACCAGAATGTCGCGCGTCCTGGACTCCAACACGTGCGACAGGTTGCGCTCCTGCGGCGGCAATTCATCGGGCATGAGCGTGGCCGGCATATTGTTATAGCCGTAGATGCGGCCCACCTCTTCCACCAGGTCCGCGGGCAGGCGCACGTCGTTGCGGTGCGTAGGCACGGTTACCTGCAGCGTGCCGCGATCGGTCGCCGCCACGCCAAAGCTCAAGCGCTCCAGGATATCCTGAATCTGGGCCGTCGAGAGGGTAACACCCAACAGGCGCTCCACATCATGTGGGTTGAAATCGATCACCGGCAGCTCCGGCGGCGCCGGGTACGCGTCGAGCAGGCCAGCGGCGATGGTGCCCCCGGCATACTCGCGCATCAGGTCGGCCGCGCGCACGGCGCCCAGGGGCGGCAGCTCGGGGTCGAGCCCGCGCCCGAAGCGCTGTGCCGCCTCGCTGGCCAACTTGAGCAGCTGTGAGGTGCGTCGCACGCTCAAATAGTTGAAATTGGCCGCCTCCAACAGGATGTTGCGGGTTGCCTCGGTGACCTCGCTCTCCAGACCGCCCATCACCCCGGCAATGGCCACCGGGCCGCCGCCATCGGTGATGAGGAGCATCTGATCGTCCAATGTACGCTCCACCCCATCGAGGGTGGTCATCTTTTCGCCCGGGTGCGCCCGGCGCACGATGATAGCGGGGGGCTTGCCCGGCTGCTTGGGCCGCAGCAGGTCCATATCAAAGGCGTGCAGCGGCTGGCCGATCTCCAGCATCACATAGTTGGTGATATCCACCACATTGTTGATGGGGCGCATGCCGGCCAGGGTCAGCCGGCGCTGCATCCAGGTCGGCGAGGGGCCGATTTTGACATTGCGGATGATGGCTGCAATATAGCGCGGGCAGAGGTCAGGGTCGGCGATTTCCACCGTCGCCTGGCCCTCCGCCGGCGGGCCGCCCGCTTCCAGCACGGGTGCGGGCAGGCGCAGGGGGGCCCCTGTCAGCGCCGCCACCTCGCGCGCAATGCCCGTGATCGACATGGCGTGCGCCAGGTTGGGCGTCAACTCGATCTCCAGGATGGTGTCGCCCAGGTAATCCACCAACGGCACGCCCACTGGCGCATCCTCCGGCAGGATGATGATCCCCTCATGGGCCTCGGAGATGCCCAACTCCTTCTCTGAGAGCACCATACCGGCCGAGGGTACACCCCGGATCTTGCCCGGCTTGAGGGTCATCATCTGCCGACCTTCGGCATGGCCATCGATCAGCCGCGCCCCGGCCACGGCAAAGGCGACTTTCTGCCCCCGGTCACCCACGTGCAGGTTCGGCGCCCCAGTGACCACCGTCATCGGCTCAGGCCCACCATACTCTACCGTAGCCAGCACCAGCCGGTCGGCATTGGGGTGCGGCGCGACCTGCAGCACCTGGCCCACGAACACCTTGTCGCGGTCCCATGTCTCGCCGATCCGCTCGATATGCTCCACCTCGAGGCCCGCCAATGTCATCCGCTCGGCCAGCTCGTCGATGGGGAGTACGATGTCGACGTATTCCTTGAGCCAACTTATAGGTACACGCATAGCGTATATCACTCCTTACCGTGAACGGTAATAAGCAAACCGTAATGAGTAAACCGTAATGAGTAAGGCCACCATTCCGGCATGCTTGATGCTTCACGCAAGCCTGGCCGGCGCGAACGCTACGAAGAGCTACATATGCCCCGAAATGGCGTCCTTACTTTTTACTTTTTACTTTTTACTTTTTAGTTTTTACTTTTTACTTATTATCCAAATTGCGCCAGGAAGCGCGGATCGTTCGCGTAGAAATAACGGATATCATCGATCCCATAGCGCAGGATGGCGATGCGGTCAGGGCCCATGCCAAAGGCAAAGCCGCTGTAGACCTGCGGATCATAGCCGCCGTTCTGCAGCACCGTGGGGTGTACCATGCCTGAGCCCAGAATCTCCAGCCAGCCGGAGTATTTGCACATGCGGCAGCCCGGCCCGCCGCAGATCACACACTCCACATCCACCTCCATGCTTGGCTCGGTGAACGGGAAGTAGTGGCTGCGGAAGCGCACCTTGCGCTCCTTGCCGAACATCTGTTGGCAAAAGGCCGTCAGCACGCCCTTCAGGTCGCTCATGCGGATATTCTTGCCCACAGCCAGCCCTTCCACCTGATGGAACATCGCCTCGGAACGAGCCGTCACCTGCTCGTAACGGTACACCCGCCCGGGCACGATGGCGCGGATGGGCGCCGGGCACCGCTCGCGCATGATCCGCATCTGGCCGGGCGAGGTGTGTGTGCGCAGCAGCACCCCCTCCTGCTCGGTGTAGAACGTGCTCCACATATCGCGCGACGGATGGTGCGGCGGGATGTTCAGGAGCTGGAAATTCGTCTCGTCGGTCTCGATCTCCGGCGACTCGTAGATTTCAAAGCCCATCTGGCCGAAAATGGCATAGATCTCGCGCAACGTCTGCGTGATCACGTGCAGGCGCCCCAGAGCGGGCGGCCGGCCGGGCAGGGTCACATCCACCTGCTCTGCGCGAAAAGCCTCCGCCTTGGCCGCCTCCTCCAGCGCAGTGCGGCGCGCCTCAAAGGCCGCCTCCAGCGTCGCCTTGACACGGTTGGCCTCCTGGCCCATCAGCGGGCGCTGTTCCGCCGGCAGGCTACCCAACCCGCGCAGGATCTGCGACAACTCACCCTTGCGGCCCAGATACGCCACGCGCCAGTCCTCCAGCGCCGGCAGGCTTTCCACCTGCTCCAAACGCGCCAGGGCTTGCGTTTCCATAGCCTTGAGCTGATCTTGCATCGTTCCTCCCCGCTTTCTTTTTGGGTATGTTGGGGTGCGTGCCTTGCCCCCCCGGGCCAGGCACCCCCCCCCA
>Ga0078972_1007565_pt1 | contig 24013 bp, 26 predicted proteins | sample YelNatPaOPGAMG01_FD_67568 | JGI IMG/M metagenome (GOLD analysis project Ga0078972, IMG submission 67568) | Hot spring thermophilic microbial communities from Obsidian Pool, Yellowstone National Park, USA - OP-RAMG-01 (SPADES assembly) (version 2) | ecosystem: Environmental > Aquatic > Thermal...
CCTCTCGTCTTTTGATTTTCTACATATTTTATTGCTATAACTTTATCTGATGGGATGTAAATTCTAACGTTAGAATGTTTACTACATCCAACAATATATTCTGAGCTTGTCCTAAGGAATACAAAGAATAGCTTTTGGTAATTATTGTTTTGTATATCTTGAGGCTGATTACTGTTATAAGTACTAGTGTTTTGTTGTTCTTCTTCCCTCTCTCCTTCGGTTTGACACTTTTTTAAGCAAGCTTGGAATCCTGGTTGATTTATGTATTCTTTTTCTAATGTTAAAATTGCTTCAAAGTAGCCAAGTTTTGATAGTTTTAATGGTTTGATTATTAGAAATTTTGTATAAGTTACTGCTATTATTATGAAGAGAGAAAGTATAGCTTTAATTCTATCTTTACCTTCAGTCTTTGTGATATCTTTCATAAGAAGACATAGTAATACCATAAAGCCTAGATAATAAAGTAAGGAAATCCAGATAGGCAGATTATATCCAATAATAGGAAGAATAAAGAAACCGCCTTGTTTTATATATATATAAAATATATAACAAAATATAATACAAATTATTGCAAGTAATATAGGAATATAGATAAAGAGAAAGAAAAGCCGCTTTAAGATTTGTGGCAATCTATATATAAAGAAAGCAATAATAATAGATAATATAAAGAAAGCGATAATAATAAAAAGCCACTTTTTTAAGATTTGTGGCAATCTATATATAAAGAAAGCAATAATAATAGATAATATAAAGAAAGCGATAATAATAAAAAGCCACTTTTTTAAGATTTGTGGCAATCTATTTTCGATGACTTGAAAGAGCAGAGGAAAAGCCAACAGAAAAACAATGAAAATGATAAGAAATAGAGTTAGAGTAGCATAATAAAATGAAATTATTTTAAATGAATAAGAAAAATTTACTATAAAAGAAGGATCTTTTGCTATAAAAATGGAATATATTAAAAATTCTGAAAAACCAAAAAGTAAAACTATTGGAGAAAGTAATAAAACAATTCTTTTCAAAAGTTCTAAATATTTTAATAAATATTCTAAATCTTTATCTTTTTCTAAATCTTTTTCTTCTAAATCTTTATCTTTTCCCATACTAATATTATATCAGAAGAAACAGATGTTGTTGTTTCGTCTGGATTATTTGATAAAAATAAAAATTTCTGAAGGATTAAACTCTATCTTTTTTCAAAAAAATCCTTCAAAAACACTTTGATAATTAAGGACTTGGAAGTATAAATGGTTTAGAAAAGCTTGATATTTCTTGATTTAGATTGTTCGATTTTTTGCATTATATAATGCGCACCTTAAACTTGTTTACTAATCCACCTACTATTTTTCTACTACACTCTGATATAGTATATTGCATGGTATGCCATATAGCATTTGATATAGCAACTTAATGATTTTTGTTTTGTTGTGTAATAATTTGGGAAGATGATTTAAAAGTCAGTAAAGCTAAGGTATTGGTAATATGATTTTATTCTTCAATGTTTAGCTTAAGCTTGTGTGATAATAGCAAAAAGAAATTTTTTTGAAGAGAAATTTTAAGTATTTAGTGAATTTAACTTTTTGATTTTAAAGTTTTAAATAGCTAAATTTTTGAAAATTTGCAGTTTTTTATTTTAGAATTTTTCCATATCGGGGAGTTAAGAAGTAGTATTTTCTGCCCCTTTCTGAGTTTTGGGGGTTTCGGTAATTGGCTTGTGATGGGAAGTTAAAGGATAAAAGAAAAAGCTATGAGAAAGCTAACAGAAGCTTCTCAAAGTTAATATAATTGATTACCCTGTGTTAGCGCTATAGGGTGATGTTGAGCTAATGAATTTTTCGTAGTAAAATATGAACATAAGGAGGAAGCATGTCAAACAATAACTCAGAAAGAGGACATATTTTAGAGCTTGCAACAAAACTTTATTTAGAAGATAGAGGTTTTAATGCTTGGTTTTGGTATGAATGGGTCCTATACGTGATAACTTCAAAGAGATTGCAAAACTTGGAAAAGAACTGGCAAAACTACAGCTTGATTGCCAACGCTATGTGTGGGCTGTGGTAATGAAAGAAGAAAAGCAAGATCTACCTGAGTACTCAGGCTTAACCATCCAAGCTGATGATTCCAATTTTGATGAGTATGTGGAAAAGGTAAGGCTTGACAAGAAAAACAGGGAAATCATAATCAACGGCAAAGTGAGAATTCAGAACATCCCTGAGCTTGCTTTTGAGTATAAGGTTGGTAGCTACCCACCTATTGAATGGATAAGCAATTATTTGGTAAGAGAAGAGGATAAAGGTATTGGCATTGTTTGGGATCCAAAGATAAGGGTGGCAGAGTTTGTTGATATAGTGAAGAAGCTTGTAGCGTTCTCAGAGAAGGCATTGGGGATAAAGGAGAGACTAAGAGAGATTTACGATATTTCTAATCAAATACATATTAGGAGGTAAAAACATGTCAACAGAAAAACATAAAAAAAACGAAAAAGAGATTCTTAGTGATTTCTTCGGAAATCTTATTATTATGAATTTAAACACCTACTATGAGTCTGTAGACGAGTATACAGATGAGCGCTCAAGCTTATACAAGATGCCAGATTTTTATCTAAGATCGAAAAAAGAAGGACTTCCTGATCTTGCAATTGAAATAAAGACTTTGCAAAGAGACTACGATCGCCCAACAAATGATGAAACAGAATCTGAAACCAAAAAATATTGTTTATCGATTAAAGATTTTCACGTCATCTTAAAATTAAATTTAGTTAACTGGGTAAGCATCTCTCCTAAAGCAGTAAAGAGGTATTGGAATGAATTGGAGAAAGAGCTTAGTAAATACAAGAGAAAGTGGGAAGATATCTTAGATAGAATAAATGATATTGAAAAGATACTTGAAAACGAAGATCAAGAAAAATGCATAAAAGACTTATCGAACCAAAAGAAAGAAGAGTTAAAAATAATTATTGATTATATAAAGAGTCAAGACGAGAAATTTTTAAAAGAACCTGCTAACCTTATTTATTTAGGCCTTGATATACATGCAGAAACATTTATGGAAAAGATTAAAGATGTTAAAGCGTATATACAAGATAATAAAGAAAAATGGATAAAAGAGCGTATAAAATCTTTTCTTGAGGATTACTTTTCTGAAATGAAAAAGCAAGGAAAATTAAATGAATCAGCAACAGTGCGAGTAGGAGAAGACGAAAACAAAGGAGATTGCCTTGTCTTTACTGTAAGATTTATCATCACCTGGAAATCTGAGAATATAAACTTTCACATAGAAAAAATTGAAAAGTATATTAAAGAAAGTGAAGAAAAATTTAAAAATTTAAAAGAAGTAAAATCTAATAAATCAGATGAAAGTTCTCACTTGGAAGTTTTATTTGTTAAAGGGATGTTTGTTTCTTCTTTAGATTATTACATTGAGAAACTTAAGGAAGAACTTGAGAATAAACTTAAGCAGAAAAACTACAAGTGTTTGCTTCGAGCAAGTAATAATGGTATTTATTATCTAATAATCTACATGAACAAAGGGATGAAAGTTTCTGAGGAAAATAATTAGAAAACGCAAATTTACAATAAATTTACAATAATATCGGATAATTTTATACATAACGGGCTACTTATACTTCCAAATATTTTATACCTGTTTCCTTAATAGCTTTTATCTTAAGTTAATCTTATTTTTTACCTTGATGCTTTTATCATATAAGTGTTGAGTGTATAAATTGTCACCACTTTTTTATTTCAAAATAATTTTTCTCATATTGATGTTAATATAATTACCATTATGTTAACAAATGAAAGCTTTTATATCTTGATATCAAGAAAATTTGACATCAATGATAGTAAATGATATATTAATATTATCAAAATATTGGAGGTAAGTCAAATGGGTGATATCAAAATGAAGGCAAGCGAGTATGCGGCAATGATGTCAGTGTCATTAAATACTGTCAAAAATAGGATAAAAGCTGGCATACTAAATGGTGCCAAAGAAGAAGACGGTATATGGTATGTGTATTTGACATCAGACGAATATGAAAACCTGCAAAACAACAAAGAAAAATCTCAAGAAAGAGAGCAGGCTATATCGGATTCTATAGAAAAATTGAAAGCCCTTCCAGATGGCGCTCTTATAGCCACGTATATCAATATTCAAAGGTATGCCGAGTTTCAAAAACAAGAGCTTATGCAAGAGCTTTCTAGCTTGTATGCTTTACTGGCTGTAAAAGAGAAAGAGATAGAATTTCTTTCAAAGGAGATAGAAAGCTTAAAAGAGCGTATCGGGCTTTTAACAAAAGAAAAAGAAAATGCCTTAGAAAAATATGATAGTATGGCAAAAGAATTAGACGAATGTAAAAACAGTTACAAAGATATCCTCAATAAATACCAAAGGATGGATATAGATATGCAAAAAAATCTCTTAGATAAAGAAAAAGAGCTTTTAGATAAAGATAGACAGATAGAGGAGCTAAAAAGAGCGATGAAAGGATAATATAAAGATTATGACATCCGGTCTTGATATTTATATTAAAAGATGGATATGTTATATTATTTTTTAGAGCGGATGTGGCGGAATTAGGAAGACGCGTAGGACTCAGGATCCTATGGGTATAAAAGCCCGTGAGGGTTCGACCCCCTCCATCCGCATAAAGTTTTTTTCTTCTGGTTATTGCTATACTTATTTGCAAATTCTAAAATTGTTTTGTTTGTTCCACGGTTCATGCGTTCACAATGTATTGAACTCATAAACAAGAACTTTTAAAGATGGTATAATAGTTTAAAATGACAAGCGATGAGTTTCAATGTAAGGATACAACCCTTGGTAAGTATATAGTAAAACCTTTTTGGATGAGCATAAGAGGGGTTTTTAAAAAGGTTTTTAGTATAAATGCTTTTAATGTAGAATATACAAAAGGGCTGAAAGGGGCTATTTTTGCGTCTAACCACAGATCTCACTTAGATCCGCCAGTGCTTAATTCTATAGTGGAAGAGCCTCTTTATTTTATAGCAAAACAAGAGCTTTTTGAAGCTCCCGTGATAGGGTTTTTGTTTAAACACATGAGGGCATTGCCTGTTAAAAGAGGGTCTGGAGATTTTCAGACTATTGAAAAGGCTATAGAGCTTTTAAATATGGGCTGCAATGTCTGCATATTTCCAGAGGGCAAAAGAGCCCCAGCTGGGACTTTTCTAAAACCAAAAACTGGAATTGGTATCATGGTGGTAAAAGCCAAAAAACCCGTAGTACCTATATACATTGAAAATACCGATATAAATTTCCCCATAGGAGCCAAATATCCTGTTTCAAAAGCCCCTATAAATGTATATTTTGGAAAGCCCATACATTTTGGGGATTTAGAAGACAATATTAAAAGCTATAAAGAAGTATCAAACATCATTATGGAACACATAAAAGACCTTAGCAACAAAAAATCTATTTAAACTTTGGTAAACTCCATTTGAATACAATTGCAAAAATCCTTATTAAGAATACAGACAAAACACATACTATTGTAGAAAGTGTTATATTTTTAAAGATAATTTCTACCATATAAAATAAAAATGAACCTATGATGCTGCAGCTTGCATAAAAATCATCTTTTAAAACAGATGGTATTTTGCCAAGAAGTATATCCCCTATAATTCCACCTCCCACGCCTGTGATAGTGGCAAGTATAACGATGCCAAAAACATTTACACCAGCGTTGTAAGCTATCATAGCCCCCGTAGCGCTAAAAGCCGATAAACCTATGGCATCTGAAATCAGCATAAACATGGAGTTTTCAATACTTAATTTACTAAATTTATAAACAAATATCCCTATCAAAAGCCCTAAAACAGCAAAAATCATATTTTCTTTTGATTTAAAAGCTATGGGTATGGTATTTACAATAACGTCCCTTATGATACCACCACCTAACGCAGTCAGTATAGCAAGTACAGAGATACCCAAAAGATCGAGCCCCTCTTTTATGGCTTTTAGACTACCAGATATAGCAAACGCCACTATACCAAGCAAATTTATAAAATAAAACAAGTGCCAAAATTCTTTCATAGTGCGTTGTGTTGTTTTGTTATGTTGTGTTGCGCTATAAATCTTGCCATATCAAACAAAGCCCTATGGGCTTTTAAAAGCTTTTTATACGTTTTTGAAGCATCTATATCTGGTAAAAGCCCAAATACAGGATTCATAGGTTGAAGCTCCCCTTCTTTTGAGCTTATGTAGTGTAAAAGAGCCCCAAGCATTGTGGTTTTTTGGGGTGTTATGGGATCTTCTCCCAATAGCTTTTTCCAAGCATTTATACCTGCCATAATACCTGTGGCGCCAGAAGCCGAATAACCTTCTACCCCCGTAATCTGACCTGCAAAAATAATATTTGGATTTGATATTAGTTCCAAAGTGGGTTTTAGCAGTTTGTTTGATTGTAAAAACGTGTTTCTATGCATAGAGCCAAGCCTTGAAAAAACGGCATTTTTTAAGCATGGTATGAGCCTAAATACCCTTATTTGCTCTTTGTATGTTAGCTTTGTTTGAAAACCCACCAAAGAAAGAGCATCACCTTCTTTTGTCTCTTTTCTAAGCTGGACTATTGCATACACATCCTTTGATATATGGTGCTTTAGACCTTTAGGGCTCATAGGTCCATAAACAAGTGTTTGATAACCCCTTGAGGCGATCTCTTCTACCGGAAGGCACCCTTCAAAATGCACCACCCTTTCAAAATCTTTTGTGGAGACTTTTTGGGCTTTTAAAAGCTCATTATAAAACACATCGTACTCTTCTTTACTCATTGTACAGTTAAAATAATCATCTCCTTTATCGTACCTTGAACCCCAAAAACCCTTCGTAAAATCCACCGATGATGCTTCTACTATGGGAGCTATGGCATCGTAAAAATAAAGGTATTCATCTTTTATCAAAGTTCTTAAGTATGTTGAAAACTGATCAGATGTAAGAGGTCCTGTGGCTACTATATTCAGCTCATCTTCATTTAGGGTTTTTACTTCTTCATTGATGATCTCTATATCTGGATGGGATTTTATAATATTTGTAATAAAATCTGAAAACTCGTTTCTATCCACTGCCAAAGCGCTTCCAGCTTTTACGTAGGAGTGTTTTGCAGCTTTTATGATAAGAGAGTCCAAAAGTTCCATCTCTTTTTTTAAAAGTCCAGCACCGGTGGTGATTTCAAAGCTACCCAATGTGTTGCTACAAACAAGCTCGGCAAATTTATCCGTTTTATGGGCCTCCGTGGTGTTCATAGTGTGTTTTGCATTTCCTATACTACCAGTGCCTGTTTTTTCATCAACCCCCGATGTAAAATGCGATACCATCGCTCTAGTGTGTTTTGCATTTCCTATACTACCAGTGCCTGTTTTTTCATCAACCCCCGATGTAAAATGCGATACCATCGCTCTCATCTCAAAAAGTCTAACCTTTACGCCTTTTTTGGCTAAAAAATAAGCCGCTTCAGAACCAGCAAGCCCTGCTCCTATTACGTTGACTCTCATTTATATATTTTATGCTAAAATATTTGCTGTGAATGGTTTTTTAGATATAGAAGCTTCGAGACTTTTTAAACAATTTGTGGTGTTTTCAGAACAGATGCTAAGTCAAAAATCTTACAACTTTATAAAGCTTCCTGTGTTTGATAGCTTTTACAATCAGATGAGAACCACATCAAACTATCATGAGCTAATAAGTATAAGATCATCAAAAGAAGTGCTTGTGTTAAGGAAGGATATGACCTATCAGGTGGCAAGTTATATAGCCTCTTTAAAAGAAAGGGTTTTACCCATGAGGCTGTACTACGAAGGGGAGGTATTTTCTTGGCAAAAGGAGATAACATCTGATTATCAACTTGGAATGGAGTATATAGGTTATCAACAAGATCCTGAAGGCGTACTTGAAATTGTAGATATCATACATAATCTTTTGGGATTTTTTGAGAAAGAAATCAGTGTTTATATCAGCGATGAGCATCTTTTGAAAGAGCTTTTAAACACATTTGATAAAAAAGATAGAAATACGTTGCAAGATGCCCTCAAATCAAAAAATCTAAATGTATTGTCTTATTACTCGCTTGATTGGATATTTTCTGATACCGATGAAGTATTTAAACATCTTGATAAGTTAAACCTAAACTATTCAAAACTAAAAAATGTTTTTGGGCTTTTAAAAGAAAAATACGATGTAAAACTTGACATATCCGAGATAAAGCCAATACCTTACTACGAGGGGATAACATTTTCCTTTTACTCGCCAAATTTTCCTTTTGTTATAGCTTCTGGAGGGGAGTATAAGATTTTAAAAGATGTCTATAACCTTGATATAAAAGCTTGTGGCGGAGCGATATACCTAATGTCAATCCTTGAAGCACTATCTTGAAATAGGAAATGTAAAGTGCTGTAGATTGAACAAGTTAAACGTTAAAAGCACATAGTTTATATATTGGTTTCTGGTCCCATCGTAATACTCTTGAAAAGCCAAAGAAACAGCGTAGCACTCTCCATTGTAAGTAAGGTTTAGATACCGTGATACGTCATGCCCACTTATATCGTCATGCACCACACCTCCATTTAAACTAAATGTTTTATATGTATAGCTTGCACCGTAGCTTTGCTGGTTTAGAGTATAACGCTTGTTTATATCTTTGCTAACACTATCTCCCACATAAAAGTTTAGCTTCTTATAACCTATATTTAAAAACTGGTTTTCTTCTGGAAATTCGTTTTTGTTAAAATCGTAAAAACTATCAAGGGTATAAGAGATATTTTGGAAAGGTCTTAGCGTTAAAGTGGTTCTTAGAGGTAATATTGGTTTATTTACTATAAGGTTTGAGTTTTGATAGCTTGATGATGTAACAAAAGAATCCAAACTACTAAGGTATGTAGGAAAAGCGTATTTTTTTAAAAATGTATAGCCCTCTTCCAAATAAAGGTTTGCAAAGGTAAAACCTCTATAACTGAAACTGTTGTTTATCTTGAAGTCCACATAGTTTTGATTAGACTGGTAATCTTTGTAATCAAACACTGGGTTATTTGTGTTGTCTATAGGCTGATAATTGTAGGAAAGCTCATAGAAGTTGTTTATATTTAGGCTTTTAATATTGAAATTTTTGTTAAAAAATGTTTTATTTTGGAGTAAAACTTGATAGGCGCTATTTGTAAAAGTGTTTTGGTTTAAGCCTATATATTTTGTGCCTATTAGGTTTAGGTTGGAGCTGTTTACAAAAGGTCCAAAGCTTAAAGTCTTTACAAAATCTGGGTTTATCATAAGCCTGTCCCCTCTTAGGCCATCTGCTCTATAAAAGTATGTATTTTGAACATTGGCGTTGTAATATATATTATCAAACAAAGGATGATTTTTCCACAAGAAATTTATCTCTGGAAGTCTTTGTAAAGTATTGGCATTTGAGTTTGACGTAGTATCGTAGAAAAATTTAAAGCTCACATCTGCAAAAAAATCTTTATTGTCTTTTTCGTAATTTACATAAGAAGTTAAGTAGGGTATAGTCCTCTGAATGGATTTGAAGTACATATCTTGCATAAAATAAGGGTCTGATAGAGTATCAAGCTTAAAATCGATCCCGTCGTATCTTCCAAATATATTGAGTCTATATCTATTTGATCTAAAAGTAGATAAATCTCTTCCTGTCCACCAATCGCCTGGAGTTGATGGTTCTTTAAAATAGTATGTGTTGAAATTTATATAATCTTTTTTTGTAAAAGCTTGTCGATATTGAAAAGAGAGTCCTTCTCCTTCGTTGTTTCTATATTCTGGAGTTATGGTCATATCTTTGTCTTGGGAGAGTGCGAAGTATATGGGTTGTTGGTATATAAAAGCGTTGTAAGTGTTAGAACCTATAAGGGGTGGGAGTAGCCCGCTTCTTCTTTTGCCTACTGGAAATATTGCATATGGTATATAAAAAAGCGGTATTTTTTTATAAGCAAGTATGTTTGAATTTGAATACACATATTTATCTGTTACTTTTGTACTAAAAGCGCAAAGACGAAGTTTCTTATCTTTTAAGCTTCTATCGATTTTGCAAGTGCTTACAACACCTTTTTTTATAAAATAAACATTGTTATCTTTTCTAATCTTATCAGCCACAAAATATATGTTGTGAAACTTGCCGTAAGCATCTATAAAATATCCTTTGTTGGTTTTTAGGTTTAAAAATCCTTTTTCCCCATAAACATCTTCTTGATTTACCAAGTTTATCATGTGAACATGACCAATGAGTGTTATATTTTTACTGACAGTATCATAAATTGCTTTATCGCAGTATACCGTATAATCCTCATAGTATATAACTACATCTTTTTTGGCTATTACCTGTTTGTTTGGTTCTTTTATCAGTATCTCAGACAATATCCTTACTTTCTGAGCCCCAAAAGATATATAAGCTATCAAAAGAAGAAAGATTGTTATATTCCTAAATCTAATAATACACCCTCCGCCTGTCTTAGAGAATCTACTATAAAATCTGGTTTAAAATCTGTTTTTTCCAAATCTTCTTTTTTGTATTTACCTGTTGTAATGAATATGGTTTTGATACCTAAGGCTTTGGCACCCATCAAATCTGTATGAAAATCATCGCTTATTATAACACTTTCTTGGTACTCATCTTTGTTTAAGGCTTTTGAGAAAAAAAGCTCCGATGGTTTTCCTAAGTTTGGTAGATCTTCTTTGTAATCTGTGGCGTTTTTTATCATAAAAGCCAAAGACCCAGAACCCTGAAAATAAAGCCCATCTGAATCTTTGACAATCTTGCTGTGGTTTATAGGTATTATCTTGGCTTTGTTTAAAAACACGGCCGATATAGCTTTTTTTAGCTTATCAAAGTTTAGATATTTGTCTTGAGCTACTATTACACTATCTACTTTTATATCATCTTTTACATCCACATACTTAGACAGATATGTCTTTAGATGCTCTGTGCCTATTACAAAAGAGGATTTTATACCATGCTCTTTCAAATACTCTGGGATTATCTTCAAAGGTGTTAGGATGTCTAACAAGCTTATATCAAGGCCTTTTTCGTTTAATATCTGGACCAATTCTTCCGGGGGTCTTGTGGAGTTGTTTGATAGTATCATGAAGTCTTTTGCCTTTAAAAAGCTTAAAAAAGCCTTTGAGTCTTCAAAGAGGTTAAATTCTTTATCTTTAACCAAGACTCCATCTAAATCCACAAGCGCTTTCATAAAAAATAGTTTACAATGATTTAATGGAATTTGTAGAGCTTTTTTATAAAAGGGCTGTTATATTTTGGAAGGGTTTTTTAGGGGTTTTCATATTGACTTATATAGCAATGTTGCTTTCATATTTTTTCATAAAACTTCCCATAAAACTTCCTTCGGAAATTAGGCTTTATCTAATCGGTGGGGAGATGTTTTTAGGTATCATAGTGTTTTTCTTATCTTATTTTGTCAAAAAGCAATACATACCAACTTCTATACATGAGCCTTACTGGAGCTACAAAGCTATGAAAGGTTATTTCTGGCCTTATGCTATAGCTTCTGCCCCTTTTTTGTTCGCTGGTATATTTTACCTTATATTTGCAGACCTTATAAGCCTAAGCGTTGGTTTTTTCATAAGTTTTTTTGTTGTTTTTTATCAAAAGCCCAAAAAAGATGATATAATATACTAACACTAAATTGGAGGTATGATATGGACAGAAAACCTATAGAGCAAAAACTCTATCACGAGGATCACCATTACAAACATTTAAAAGACAAACACGATGAACTTGACAAAGAAATAGCAAAGTTAGAAAAGCACCACCCTATGACTTACGATTTAGAGCTTCAAATAGAAACCCTTAAAAAAGAAAGACTTAAGCTAAAAGATGAAATGGAGATAATAGTAGTAGAGTATATCAAAAAGCATGGAGAAGTAAAATGATTATAAAAGGTAAGATTTGGAAGTTTAAAGACAACATAGATACAGATCAGATAATACCAGCAAGATACCTAAACACATCAGACCCTATAGAGCTTGCTTCCCATGTTATGGAAGATTCTGAGAAACCAAATTTTGCCAAAGAGCATCAAGAAGGTGATATTATCGTAGGTGGCAAAAACTTTGGGTCTGGTTCTTCCAGAGAACACGCTCCTATAGCTATAAAGTATGCTGGTATACCTGTTGTGGTGGCCAAAAGCTTTGCAAGGATATTTTTTAGAAACGCCATAAACATAGGCCTTCCTATAGTAGAGTGCAAAGAGGCTGTGGATGAAGCCCAAGATGGTGATATATTTGAAGTGGATCTTGAAAATGGTACCGTGAAAAACATTACAAAAAACAAAACCTATAACTCTACAAAGTTCCCAGAAGAGCTTATGGCTATTTTAAAAGCTGGTGGGTTGATGGAATATGCCAAATCAAGATTATCGGCTTAAACTAAAAGAACTTATCAAAAACTATTCCCTCTTGGTGGCAGATGAGCCAAAATTTAAGCTTGTGTCTGGTAAATTAAGTAGATATTACATAGATCTAAAACAAGTGACTTTTGACCCAGAAGGTATCTATATACTTGGTAATGTTTTGTACGACATGCTAAAGCCCTTTGATATAGAAGCTGCAGGTGGTCTCACCCTCGGGGCTGACCCTATGGCTTATGCACTATCTTTGATATCATTTGAACACCAAAATCCCATAAAGCCTTTTGTAGTAAGAAAAGAACCAAAAGACCATGGCACTGGCAAACAAATAGAGGGCAAACTACAAGGTGTAAAGAAAATAGCCGTTTTGGAAGATGTGTCCACCACCGGCGGCTCTTCTTTAAAAGCAGCAAATGTATGCAAAAACGCCTCTTTAGATGTAGTTGGTATATTTACCATAGTGGACAGAGAAGAAGGAGCAAGAGAAAATATAGAAAAAGAAGGCTTTAACTTTTACTCTGTTTTTAAATTATCCGAACTTTTGTGAAAAAGCGTTTAGATGTGCTCTTAGTAGAAAAAAACATAGTATCATCCAGGGAAAAAGCCCAAGCTTTTATAATGGAAGGTAAAGTTTTGGTGAATGGAAAACCTATCACCAAAGCAGGAACCACCATTGGCGTTGATGATAGTATCTTGCTTTTAGAAGAAGAAAAATTTGTATCAAGAGCGGGTTATAAGCTTGAAAACGCCATAAAAGATTTTGATGTGGATGTATCGGATAAAACCTGTCTTGATATAGGCTCTTCCACCGGGGGGTTTACAGATTGCCTTCTTCAATACGGTGCCAAGTTAATTTATGCTGTAGATGTAGGGCATCTTCAGATGCATGAAAAGTTAAGAAAACACCCAAAGGTTTTCTTATTTGAAGATACGGACATAAGGGTTTTCCAAAAGCCAGAAAACATAGAATTTGATATTATAACAGTGGACGTTTCTTTTATATCCCTTAAGAAAATATCAGAGTATATAAAAAAACTGTCCTCTTCTCACACAAAACTCTTGATGCTTGTAAAACCTCAGTTTGAACTATCTCCAAAATATCTTAAAAAGGGGATAGTAAAAGACGAATCTGCAAGGTTGATGGCTCTTGAAAGTGTGATATCTCATTTTGAATCTACAGGGTTTAAACTTGTCATGCAAACAAAAGCCCATCCCAAAGGCACAAAGGGAAACGAGGAATTTTTTACATATTTCACTACAAAAGAGTATAATGGTATAGAATGAAAAACATATTGTCTTTTTTGGGGTTTTTTATAGTTGTTGTTTTTGTGCTTTTAGGAGTATACATATACAGCGTTAGCATAGGACTTCCAGATGTTAGAGCCTTAGAAAATTGGCATCCACCAGAGGCTTCGATGGTGTATGACTCAAACGGTAACCTTATAGGTACGATAGGAGCTCAGAATAGGATTTATGTAACAATAGACAAAATACCTAAAATAGTTCAAGATGCTTTTGTTTCTGCTGAAGATAAGACTTTTTATCACAACATAGGAATAGACCCAACAAGTATAATAAGGGCTTTAATAATAGATTTAGAAAAGAGAAAGGCTGTAGAAGGCGGAAGCACTATAACCCAGCAACTGGCGAAAAACCTTTTCCTTACCCCTAAGAAGACAATATCAAGGAAGATAAAAGAAGCAATCCTTGCTATAGAGATAACTCATACTTTTCCCAAAAGCAAAATACTTGAAATGTATCTCAACCAGATATATTTGGGGCATGGTGCCTTTGGTGTAGAAGCTGCATCGGAAGCTTACTTTGGAAAACACGTTTGGCAACTAAGCCTTGATGAAGCTGCTCTTTTGGCAGGGCTTCCAAGAGCTCCTACAAAGTATGATCCATATATAAATCCAAACTTGGCTCTTCAGAGAAGAAACTACGTTCTTTATAGAATGTACAAAGATGGCTATATTACGAAAGAAGAGTACCTTAAAGCCTCTCAGAAACCTATTGTTTTAAACAAACATACAAACCCCATCACCAACAGCGATTATTTCGTTAGTTTTGTAAAAGATTATATGTACAAAAACTTTCCAGATCTTATTTATCAAGGTGGATTAAAAATTTATACCACTTTAAATGAGACGCTTCAGCAAGCAGCCGAAAACAGCGTTAGAAATCAGATCTTATACATATCAAAACTTGAACACTATCCAACTCTGCCTTGGTCTATCACAGATACCATAGCAAAATTTAAGGCTCAAAAAATAGATCTTAAGAAATCGAGATATTATATAGGTTTTGTTAAAAGCGTAAAAAATAATCAGGCAAATATAGATATAAACGGCACAGAGGTCACCGCTAAAATTTCCCCCGGTATAAACGCTGGCGAGTACGTAATGGTAGAACTTTCACGCCCCACAAGTATGCCACGCGCTACAAGTATGCCACGCGCTACAAGTATGCCACGCCCCAATAATGGATTTAACGCAAAGATAATACCACAGCTTCAATCGGCTTTGGTGAGCATGAACGTGCACAACGGTGCTATATTGGCTTTGGTGGGTGGGTACTCTTATCAGCTTTCTTCTTACAATAGAGCAGTTTATGCTTTAAGACAGACTGGTTCTGCTATAAAACCTATAGTTTATCTATCTGCTTTGATGAAAGGTTATACCCAAATTACCCAGATAGACGCTACGCCTCATGCTTACCCAGATCCTTCGGCACCAGGTGGATACTGGACACCAAGAAACTATGAAGGGGAGAGCTTTAGCACCATAACTTTAAGAAGAGCGTTGGCTTACAGCGTTAATACTGCGAGCGTAAACCTCTTGGCTCAGGTGGGTTTTGACTTACCTATATCGTTAGGAGCAAAGGTTGGACTCAAACTACCGCCTTATTATTCTATGGTGCTTGGTAGCACAAGTGTCACACCGCTCCAGCTTACCAATATGTATCAGGCTTTTGCTAATTTAGGCAATTACTGTGAGCCTTATTTCATAACCAAGATACTAAATGCCCAAAACCAAGTAATCTACACAGGACACCCCATATGTTACAACGTATTTCCAGCTCCTTATGATAGGGTCTTGATATCTATGTTAGAATACGTGGTAAAAGTGGGGACTGGCTATGCTGCCCATGTGTTGGGACCTTATATAGCTGGTAAGACAGGTACTACAAACCATTACGACGATGCTTGGTTTGAAGGCTTTTCATCGGATGTGGTAACAGGTGTATGGACAGGATTTGATATAAGAAAAAGAATAGGCCACAACATGGCTGGGGCTGCAGCATCGCTTCCCACTTGGATAAACTACATGAGAGTAGCTTTAGGCATATATCCAGAAAAACCTTTTGCACTTCCAAGTGGTGTTAGTTATGTAAATATAGACCCAAAAACCAATCTTTTGGCCACACCGGCCTGCCCTGGAGAACCTATACTTTTTGTAAATGGCACAGCCCCTACTCAAACCTGTGAAAGCAAGAGCTCTTCTATACTAAATAGCCTAACACCACAACCAGGAACACCAAACTCAAATACACCTATAAATCCCATTCAGCCTTTAAATAATACCAATCCACCATCAGCTTCCAGCCCTATAGCGCCCCCTCAAAATAAACCCACAAACCCAATCACACCTCCAATCAACAAAACCCAAGAACAAAAAAACCCAAACAACATACTAAATAAAGTAATTCAAGAAATTAACAAAGAGAACCGATAATGCTTGCAAAAAGGATAATACCTTGCCTTGATATAAAAGACGGAAGAGTGGTGAAAGGCATAAATTTTGTAGATTTGCAAGATGCTGGAGACCCCGTAGAAAACGCTATCGTTTATGAATCTCAAAAAGCTGATGAGATCGTATTTTTGGACATAACAGCCTCTTACGAAAATAGAGATACGGTGGTAGATTTGGCTAAAAGAGTAGCTCAAAATATCTTCACCCCTTTTACCATAGGCGGTGGTATAAAAAATTTAGAAGACATAAGGAAACTCTTAGAAGCTGGAGCTGATAAAGTTTCTATAAACTCAGCTGCTGTTAAAAATCCTCAACTTGTTTATGAAAGCGCAAGAAAGTTTGGCTCTCAGTGCATAGTGGTGGCTATAGATGCAAAACATGTAGAAGACGATATTTGGCATGTTTATATAAACGGCGGAAGATTAAATACAAACCTCGATGCTGTAGAATGGGCTAAAAAGGTAGAATCCCTTGGGGCTGGTGAGATACTTCTGACATCTATAGATAAAGATGGTACAAAATCAGGCTACGATATAAAACTAACAAATCTTATATCAAAAGCTGTAAACATACCTGTTATAGCCTCTGGTGGGGCTGGTAAAAAAGAGCATTTTTTAGAAGCTTTTAAACTAACAGAGGCAAGCGCATGCCTTGCAGCATCGATATTTCACTTTAAAGAAATATCTATACCAGAGTTAAAGGCTTATTTGAAAGAAAATAACGTGCATGTTAGAATATAATTTATCTTATAAAACTACGTTCTCATTGATACAAAAGCTTTTATAAACTCTTCAGCGTTTTTTAATTCGAGTTGTCTATTCCAGATTTTTAATTCTGCTCCAGATGTGCTTATTATAGCAATTTTTGAAAAGCCAAAGATTCTACCTAAAAGGCTTTGTTTTAAGATTATATTTGATATTTTATCAAGGCTGTAATCGACTACGTTGTTGCTAAAAGTCCCATAAGCTAAAATGAGTCTTTTGTTTGTAATAAAAAGTTTTGTGGTTTTTTTCAAAACATAAGGCTTTATCAACATACTTAAGCTAAAGCTTAAAGCGTATAAAAATACTATTGTAAAATCTAAAAAATCTTTCGTGAGTATAAATACGATTATACTTACAACTAAACCCATGATCCCCGCTACTATTGATGATATTATTTCTCTTACGTAAACCATCTCCCCTTGGGCTACGATCTTTTCATCCTGGGCTAAATATTTTTCTATGAGCTTTTCCTTGTTTCCTAATTTTATTTTTATGGCGTTTATTGTTGTTACTAAAAGCCAATATATTAAAAGTATACCAAATGCCAAAGACACTATTGAATGATTTTTTTCCATAAGTCAATTTTATCACATGTTATATCTCAAAGCGCTTGCAAAAAGTATGATAAAAAGACTAAAAACAAGGTTTAGTACACCTAAAACCCTTGCTATTTTGCTATATTTTGCTGAGGTTTTTGCCTTTGGGCTTATATAAAAATCATGAATTACAGATATGATCACTACCAACAAAAACGTATGAAACTTTATCTGGAGTGTTTTCTCGTATAAAGACTGAGGTTTTATAAGCGCCTCATAAGGTATACCTAAGAAATGCATGTTGAGAAGTCCAGTGATGAGAAGTATGGGAAGGCCTATCTGAGTGCCGATAAGACTAAATCTTTTTCCTATATTTTGAAAAGCTTCATCTTTGAAAGGGGTTTTTCTTATGTAAGGGGATGATACAAAGACCATAAAAAGCATACCACCTACCCATAGACAGGCAAATGTTATATGTATAAAAAGCACAAAAACATTCATCAGTAAATGATAACTTATATAGTTAGAATTTTCTATGATATATGTTTATAAAGCTGGCCAAAAGGCCAGCAAAGGATGTTTATTTTGATTCTTCTTGAACATTTACTTTTATACTGGCGTAAAGATCGTTGTGGAGTCTTATCTTTACCGTATAAAGACCGAGGTTTTTGATAGGGGTGCTTAAGATAATTTGTTTTCTGTCTATGTTAAAACCTTTTTCTTGAATGGCTTTGGCTATATCAGATGTTGTTATAGAACCAAAAAGTTTTCCGTTTTGACCCACTGGTTTTTTGATAACCACCTCTATACCTTCTAACTTACTGGCGAGGTCTTTAGCTTGGGATTTTATCTTCTCAAGTTTTCTGGCTTTTTGAGAAAGTATGTTCTGGATATGTTTTACATTGCCTTCCGTAGCTGGTAATGCCAATTTTCTTGGTATAAGATAATTGTTGGCAAAACCATCTTTTACAGATACAATATCTCCAAAAGCACCACGTCCTTCTAATTCTTCTAAGAGTATAACCTTCATAGATACCTCCTTAAACTACTACGTATGGTAAAAGCGCCAACTGACGGGCTTTTTTTATCTCATTGGCCAATTTTCTTTGATGCTTTGCGCATAAAAATGTCATCCTTCTTGGAAATATCTTGCCGTGTTCAGACATAAACTCTCTTAGCTCTGCGTAGTTTTTATAATCTGGGTCCCTTTTTTCTGCACAATACTTACATACTTTAGACTTTTTCATCTTAGTTTCCATCATAAATATTACCTCCTAAAAACATCTTAAAATTAAAAAGGTACGTCATCGTCATCTTCTAAGCTTTTTTCTATATCGGCTTTTATGTCATCTATGCCGTTTACATCCTCTTCGTAGAGGTTTGACGCATCTTTAGAAGACTCTTCTGCGGTTTTGGCACCAGCTTTGGCCACTACCTTAACGCTATCTGCCACGATATTTACCCTTGATAAGCTCTTGCCTTCAGAAGAAGTCCACCTATCCTGGGCCAATCTTCCTTCCACAAGTACCATATACCCTTTTGATATCTGGGTAGAAAGTCTATCTGCCAAAGCACCGTAAGCTTTCACATCAAAAAAATGAGCTTCTTCTTTCCAGTCGTTGTTGACTTTGTAGCTCCTGTTATAAGCTATAGATATGTCAACAGCTTTTGTTCCGGATGGTAAAACCCTCACCTCTGGATCTTTGGTAAGCCTTCCTATTATGATAACTTTATTTATCATACTAAAATCTCCATACAAAGATCAAGCACTAGCTTTTTCTTCCTCTGCAAGCACGTTTAACCATCTTACAACATCTTCATTGATTTTATAATAAAAATCAAGATCGTTTGGAAGCTTGGGGTTATCAGATGCAATCTTGAAAAAGTAGTACCTGCCATGACCAAACCCAGATATCTTGTAAGCAAGCGTTTTGGTGCCCCAATCTTCTTCATGCACTACAGAACCACCTTCTTTGGCTACGAAGTCCTTCACTTCGTTTAACTTTGTCCTAAACTCATCTTCGGCAAGTGTGGGCTTAAAAACCACCACACTTTCGTACAACCTATGTGCACGATAATGCTTTGAACTCATACTTCCTCCTTAATGAAAATTTAAAAATAATATTATAACATATATTGTTTTGGCTTTGCTTAGATCTGAAGTGGGAAATCTTATGCTCATTTTTAAAAGCCTAAAAACTTAAAACGTTATCGCTTTTAAGCTTCAGATACCATTTCTTGTAACGTTCCAAATCTTATGGACATAAGCTTACAAAATCTCTTCAATCTTGCCAGCCAGTATAACCTTCTTAAACATCTCATCCAAAGTTTGTATATCATCTGTTGTTTCTATCTTCTCTTCAAGCTCTTTTGGCAATACTCCAAACTTAATAAGGATAGAGCTCTTAACATAATCTCTTTTAGCCTTAACGAGCCCCTCTTGCTTACCTTTTTCTAATCCTTCTTGCAATCCTTCCATCTTCCATTTTTCTGTTAGTGTCATAACCTTCTTATCACCTCCTGTTAGTTCTTTTAAAATACTTTCAACCTCTTCAGGGTTGTCTTTCACAGATACAATATAATCAAGCGTTAAAAATATGCAATGAGATTTTTCTATATGCTCTTGACTTTTTATATAATCGGCTATAAGCTCAAGTACCACACTATACTGCGTGAAGAGCAAATATCATATCTTTTATAGTTATATCTATCCCTTGAGGATGATTGGGCTGATACATTTATATATTATAAATTATAAAACCTTAAGAAATGCTATAATAAATTTATGAACTTACTCAACAAAACCAAGATTAACAAGAGCATGTTAAAATGAACACTAACACAAGGATACTATTTATAAACTTTTTATATGATCCGTTTATAGGTGGTGGGACTGAAGTTGTACTTAGAGATTTGGTGGGAGGTGCGAAGAAGTTTGGTCATGAAGTGAAGGTTTTGACCTTTTGGGGCGAAGATGATAAAGAGGAGCTGATAAATGGTGTACCAGTATATAGAGCAAAGATTCCAAACTTGTATTTTCCTTTTGGAAGAAAAAAAAGAGCAAACATTGTAATGAGAAAACTGTGGCGTATGGTGGATATTTATAATCCTGTATCTAAAAATATAGTTTTAAAGCAAATAAAAGAATTTAAACCAGATTTGATAAGTATTCACAATCTTCCTGGTTGGTCTTGCTCTGTTTGGGATGCTGTAGACGAGGCCGATATACCCGCAGTTCAAGTGCTTCATGATACTAACCTTCTATGTCCAAACAGTATGTTTAAACACGATACTGCATGTAAAGACCGATGTTTTGGTTGTAAGGTTGTAAGGTTTCCTTGTAAATTAAAATCTAACAAACTAAAAGCTGTCGTGGGAGTAAGCAATTTTATATTGAATAAATATTTGAGCTTTGATTATTTTAAAGATGTACCTATAAAGAAGGTTATATACAATTCAACAAAAATAAACGCTTCTATTGAAAGAAAAGTGGATAAAACTTATATAAACTTTGGTTTCATAGGGGGTCTAATGCCCTTTAAAGGTATAGAGCTTTTACTTAAAACTTATCTTAAAATCAAAAAACCAAATTATAGATTGTTTGTAGCTGGTTCTGGCAAATATGGTTATGACGATTACCTCAAATCAACGTATAAAGACGATTCTATAATATTTATGGGGCGAGTAGAACCCAAGAGTTTTTTTGAAAAGATTGATGTCGTTATTGTACCAAGCACTTGGTATGAAAACTTCCCAGGTGTAATAGTAGAATCTTTTGCTTTTGGTATTCCTGTAATTGGTAGCAACATAGGGGGTATTCCAGAGCTCATCAAAGAAGGCCTAAATGGAATAGTTTTTGACCCTTTTAAAGAAAATGATTTAGAAAAAAAGATGATAGAGTTTGAAAATAATGTTGATGAATGGAGAAACAAAACTGAGATCATCAGACAAAGTGCCCAGAGATTTTTGGATTACGAAAAATGGTTAGAAGAATGGAAATCGCTTTATTCTATGCTTTTAAAAGCTTAATAAGTTATAATTTAAAGACTAAAGGAGATAAACTCATGAGCTTATACGAAGGTATCAAAACCGCTATCATATACGGGGCTGGTAAAGGCGGGGCTATTACATATCAACATATTGTAGAAAAAGGCATAGAAGTAATAGCTTTTATAGATGATTTTAAAAGCGGAGAATACTTTGGAAAACCTATTTATCACAAACCAGAGCACTTTTATGAGATCCCAACATTTATAAAATCTATAGTCCCAGAGTATAAGATATGGCTTTTAAACAATGAATCACCAATTGATTTTTGGAATGGCACAAAAGCGTTTTGTAAGGTATGATAAGATATAAAGATAGGTTTTTATGCTTTTCAAATAAAAATATACTTTTTCTTGTTCCTAAAGGGATACATAGTATAGAAAGATTGGGGGAGATTATAAAAAGATACATTGAAGGAAACTCTTACAATGCAAATATTGTTTTGGAGTCTTTATACGCTATAGAGAATATAAAAAAAGCTATAAAAGATACCGATATTTTGTGCATTCACGCACCTCTTCAAGAGTGTTTTTCTTTTATGGACGCTTTTAAAAGCTTTGTGGATAAAAAAAGTGTTAAGATTATAGCTTTTCCAGTATGGGAAGAGGATTTGTATAGTTTTTATGCCAAATATAAAAAAACTAACCACAGTCTAAATGCCCTTGCAAGCCTTTGCCAAGATGAATATGTAGATTATATAGGGCTTTATTCGTTTATACTCTATGAACAAGTAGATAAGCTTTTTCCAAAAGGTAAAAAGCATTTTTATATGGACTTTGAAGAGTTTCATTTTAAAAGCGTTGAAACTAATTTCCGAAACACAGATACATTCAATATACTTTACAACTTTGCCGGCATGGATTTTTGGCGGAAAAACCCATTGGCTATCTTAGAAGCTTGTAATGTGGCTTTTAAAAGTCAAGATAAAATAATCATCACCCTAAAAACCTCTAAATTATCAGAAGAACATAAGGAGCTTCTTTTAAAAGCCTCAAAGCACAAGCTAAATCTAATAAATGAGTTTTTGGATGAAAAATCCCTTGATAAGCTTTATGAAAATGCCGATGTTTATGTATCTTCCCATGTTTATGAAGGCTTTGGTCTTACTATCTTAGAAGCTATAAAAAAAGGTAAAAAGGTAGTGGCTTCTTGCTATGGTGGATATAGCGATTATCTTAGTGGTATATTTGAAGAGATTTTTTATGTAAAAACAAAAAAATCGTCTTTTGGTCATGTAAACCCTCCTCTTGAGGAAGATTCCATAGTCTATTATCCAGATATAAACCATATGGCCAATATACTGCAATATCTTTATATGAAAAAATTTGGCGTTTATATATTTGGAAACTCAAGGATATACAACATGGTAAAAGATCTCCTAAATATTCACAACATCAAACTTAACGGTATCATTACAGACAACGAACCAAACACTCTTAGACCAATTGATGTCCTACCTCACATAAAAACAATTGTTGCAGTATCCTCCAAACCCACCATAGAAAAGATAAAGCAAAAACTTCCAAACTCCCTATCTTATTATGAATTTTTAAAGCTTTTAAAAAACTTAAAACAATAAATCCCTAAGCCATATTGCTTTTTTACTATTCACTTTCTCTTTCATATTTTCATAAGCTTTTTTAGATTGGGGTGATATAATAACTAAATCTATATCATCTGGTATATTTTCTGGTTTTATGATCGGTTTTCCCATGAGCTCAACATCTTTTGGATCATCGTCTAAAAAGCAGCAAACTTTATTAGATAATATATCATGGTAAGTATTATATAAACCAATTCCGTGAAACCCAGCACCGTATATGGCTATTTTTCTCCACATAGAAGCGACATGCCTTATCATGTTTTTTGTTTTATCAGAAGTTAGCCTATCTCTAATATTCTCGTTTTCGTAAGTTTTTTCAAACTCAAGCTTCTCCTTAGTAAAATGATATTGATTAATATCAATTTCAAAATTAGTATTAGTTAAATAAAAATTTTCGATTTTATTAAGATTATACTTTTCAGCTTCCTCGTTGAACACTTCTATAGTTACCAAGATATTTGCATTGAGTTTTTCTATGATATCTGGCATATAATTTTCCGCAAAATAAGCAAACGCAAGGTTGTAGTGTAATTCTAACTTTCCAACTCCTGATTGTACAGAAATAGAACCTTCATGAGCTCTTCCTAATGATAATTTCTCATTTACAAAAGCAAATTTTTTATACTGATTAGCTGTTAATAAATAAATAAGCAAATCGTTTCCAATCCCATGCATGGCAAAATCACTGTTTACTTTGTTTGGTATATCTAAAAGTAATTTTTTTTTCAAATCTTGTAATCTGAATAATGCTGCTCCTGGAGATGTAGGATAAAGATTATTATTCATTCTGCCTTGTGAAACAAATCTATTTATATACTCTAAACTTTCGTATATTCCAGTATTACCTATAGAATAAAGAATAGACTTCAAATCACTATTATCGAATAAAAGCTCAACTTGTGTAAATACAAAGCCAACATCTGGGTTA
>Ga0078972_1007566_pt1 | contig 24009 bp, 19 predicted proteins | sample YelNatPaOPGAMG01_FD_67568 | JGI IMG/M metagenome (GOLD analysis project Ga0078972, IMG submission 67568) | Hot spring thermophilic microbial communities from Obsidian Pool, Yellowstone National Park, USA - OP-RAMG-01 (SPADES assembly) (version 2) | ecosystem: Environmental > Aquatic > Thermal...
GCATTCTTCGCCTCCGGCTCGAATGCCCCCAATCCCTTGGCAGGTGATTGGGCGGTTATACCGGCCATGAAGATCCATGGGGATTTGCACTTCCATTTCGCCTTCCATCGCGGGATTGGGGCCTCCCGGCCCGCTTGACTTGCAGCCCAAATCGGTGCTAGCTTCCCCTCTTCGGCGAGCGGTTTGCCGAGGGAGCTTTTTAAGGAGTCGGTTGTGGTCACAGGAACTGTCAAGTGGTTCGACGAGAAAAAGGGGTATGGATTCATCACGGTGGACGAGGGGAAGGACGTCTTCGTTCACTACAGCGCCATTCAGTCCAACGGCTTCCGGAAGCTTGTCGAGGGCGACCGCGTGAGCCTGGAGGTCAAACAGGGCGCCAAGGGGCCCCAGGCTGAGATGGTCCAGGTGATCCGCGACTGACGTTCGCAACCGCACTTTGGACTCCAAGAAAGGGGCCTTCGGGCCCCTTTCTTCTTTGGCTGTGCTATCACGCAGCGTCAGGGTTGGGCCCCTTGGCCGTCACATCACCGGATCGGCCACCTTGACCAGCATCTTGCCCGTGTTGTGGCCGTGGAAGAGGCCCAGGAAGGCCACGGGCGCGTTCTCAAACCCCTCAACGAGGGTCTCCCGGTACCGCAGACGGCCCTCCTTGATCCAGCCAGCGAGGGCCGCCAGCCCTTCGTCGTAGCGGTCCTCCCAGTCGCTCACGAGGATGCCCTGAAGGAGGGCGCGGGCGGCCAGGATGAGGTGAAACTGCCTCGGCCCCCGGGGAGGACGGGTGGCGTTGTACTGGGAGATCTGCCCGCAGATGATGATCCGGGCCTTTAGGTTGATCAGGGTGAGGGCGGCGTCGGTGATGGGGCCGCCGACGTTGTCGAAATAGACGTCCACCCCCTGGGGGCAGGCCTCCGCGAGCGCCTCCCGGATGTCGGCCGCGCTCTTGTAGTTGATAGCCGCGTCGAAACCCATCTCTCTAAGCAGGGCGGCCTTCTCGTCCGTGCCGGTCAGGCCCACGGCCCGGCATCCTTTGATCTTGGCGATCTGTCCCACGACGAGGCCGACGGCGCCGGCCGCCCCGGAGACCACCACGGTCTCGCCGGGCTTCGGCCGCCCCGCCTCCAACAGTCCGAAGTAGGCCGTGAGCCCCGGCATGCCTAGAACCCCCAGCGCCTGCGGGAGGAGGGCAGGCTCCAGATCCACCACCCGCAGCCCCTCTCCGTCCGAGAGGGCGTAGTCCTGCCACCCGAGGAGCCCCACCACGAACTGCCCCTCCCCGTAGCCCGGGTGCCGGCTCCTCACCACCTGGCCCACGACGCCGCCGACGATCACGTCACCGATCTCCATGGGCTTGGCGTACGACTTGCGGGAGCTCATACGCCCCCTTTGGTAAGGATCCACCGATAGGTAGAGGGAGCGGACCAGCACCTGCCCCTCGGCGGGTTCGGCCACGGGCTCCTCCGCGTAACGGAAGGTGCTCTCTCTCGGCAGGCCCTCCGGGAAATCGGCCAGCCGCCACTGTCGGTTTATCTTTCCTTCCATGGGCACTCCTCTTCGCCGGCCGAAGAGCCCGGCCTGGACAAGGGCGGGCGGGGGTCCGGGTCCCGGACACGGCCTGTTACAGTAACGGGGGCTGAAGAAGAGAATTCCACGACGGCAGCCGGCAGCCGCCTAAGCGGGAGGCGCGGAGGGCCGGCCGGCTTAGGTCCGGCTGGGCCTCAGGTGCTGGCGCAGGGCGGCCAGGAGGGCCTCCACCTTGGGGAGTGCCGCGGGAACGCCCTTGGCCTTTGGATCCGCGTCGTTCAGCGTCTCCTGCAGGGCCCAGAGGAGGCAGTGGTTCTGCCACGCCTTGGCCTGGGCGTCCCCCCAAGTGCAAGCCGGGCAGTTCCCGTCGCATCCGATGGCCGGAAGAGCCTTCGCCCGGTCCAAGGCGTTGATGAACTCCTTGGCCGCCCAGAGCGACTCGGGCTTGCGGTTCTTCAGGAAAGCCTCTAGGACGTTGCGAAGCTCCCGAATTTGCCGGTCGATATCGGAATCGGACATGGCTGTACCTCCCCGGCCAAACGGGGCCGCCCCAGGAACGGCGCCCGGAGAAGCACTATAGGGCATCCGCCCCATGGTCCGCCAGGGCTCCCGCTCGATCCCGCTTCCGGTGGGGCAGAATCCCCCGCCCGCGAACCCTCCGCCCCAAGCCTACTCCGGCTGCCATGCGGGGACGCGGCCCGGCGTCCAGGGAGCGCCAGCCCTGGTCATCTGCTCCTGCAGCCCCTTCAGGTCTACCTCCACGAGCTTGCGAAGTTCGGGGAGCACCTTCGCGAAGGCCTCCGAGGCGGCGGCGTAGGCCTCCTCGTGGGTCTTCGTGGGCGCCGAGGTGGCCGTCCACTGGCCGTAGACGATGCCCTGCACCCGGTCCACGATGGAGGGCGGGGTGGGCTCGTTCCGCTTGGCCAGGGTGGTGTCGCCCGTGAGGACCGTCTGGATGGCGTGCAATCGCCGGTCCAGTTCCCGCGCCCGTTCCACGAGCCCGGCATCGGGGGAGGGGGTGCTGGCCAGGGCCTTTCGCACCAGGCTCAGGTTGGACTCCGTGTCCTTGGCGAGCTGGACCGCTCCGAGGACGGCCCCCTGCAGACGGGCCACCTTCCGCTCAAAGGCTTGGAGGCGGGCCCAGCCCTGCGGGTCCAGTCCGCCGGCGCCGAGGGGAACGGTGGTGAAGGTCTGGGGTTGGCCGAGGGGCGTGTCCGCCCCGTTCACTCGCTGGGCCAGGCTCACCGTGTAGGTCCCCGGCGCCGCCAGCGGGCCCAGCGGTTGGGATGCCCACGGATCGAACTCCTTCGGCTCCTCCAGGCGCGGGGGATCGGGCGGCGGATAGCGAAGGTCCCAGGCCACGCGGTGGAAGCCGCTCGTGACGGGCCCCTCCACGCGCCTCACCACGTCGCCCCGTTCGTCCCTGACGGTGAGGATAATCTGCGGCGGCTGCTCCTGGTCCTCCGCCCTCAGCTCGGACCAACTCGGAAAGGGGATGGACCGCTTCGCCTCCGCCTCCTTTTTCTCCGCCTCCTGGCGCTGCTCCTTGAGGCTCTTCAGCCCCTCCTTGAGGTAGTAGGTGAAGACCGCCCCGAAGGGGGGGTTGGGCGCCGTGAAGTAGGAGTCGCCCTGGTTCGCCTTCCCCTTGAGGCCGAGGGGCTCGGAGGGGATGTAGACCCAGCTCTTCTTCACCGGGAACAGTTCGGCGGCTCTCTTCAGGAGCGCGTCGTCCACCATCCGGAGGGGGCTGTAGTCGTCCAGGATGAAGATGCCCCGGCCGAAGGTGCCTACCACCAGGTCGCTTTCGCGGCGCTGGATGGCCAGGTCGAAGACCGCGATGGTGGGCATGCCGCCCTTGAGCTGTATCCAGCGGCGGCCGCCGTCCACGGTGAAGAAGAGGCCGAACTCGGTGCCGGCGAAGAGGAGGTCCGGCTTCACCTGGTCTTGGGCCAGAGAGTAGACCGTACCCCGCTCGGGGAGGTTGCCGGCCAAGGAGCTCCATGTGCGCCCGGCGTCCGAGCTCTTCAGCAGGTAGGGCTTGAAGTCGCCCATCTTGTGGTTGTCGAAGGCCGCGTACACCGTCTTCGCGTCGGCCAGCGAGGGCAGGAGGCAGCTCACGCAGGCGCGGTCCGGCACTCCCGGGAGTCCCTCCACCTTCCGCCAGTGGGCGCCGCCGTCCTCGGTGACCTGGATCAGGCCGTCATCGGTGCCCGCATAGAGCAGCCCCTCTTTCAGGGGCGACTCGGCCAGCGCCACGATGTTGCCGTAGAAGGAGGTGGAGTCGTTGCGGCCCACCGCGTCCACGCTCCAGACCCTCCCCATCATGGGCAGGGTGTCCCTGTCGATCTGCCGCGTCAGGTCGCCGCTGATGGGCCGCCAGCTCTGGCCCTCGTCATCACTGCAAAAGACCCGCTGGGCGGCGAAGTAGAGGCGGGTATGCGAGTGGGGGCTGATGATGAGCGGCGCGTTCCAGTTCCAGCGGAGCGGCGGGTCGCCGGGAGCCGGCTGAGGCTGGATGTCCACCATCTGGCCCGTCTTCCGGTCGAAGCGGACCAGGCCGCCGTACTGTGCCTCGGAATAGACCGTGTCGGGGTCCTGGGGGTCCACCTGGGACCAGAAGCCGTCGCCGCCCACCGTGACAAACCAGTCGGAGTTCACGATGCCGCTGTCGGAGATGGTGCGGGAGGGGCCGCCCTCGGTGTTGTTGTCCTGGGTCCCCCCGTAAACGTTGTAGAAAGGCCTGGCGTCATCCACGGCCACCCGGTAGAACTGGGTCACCGGCAGGTTGGCCTTGAAGGCCCACGTCGCCCCACCGTCGTAGGTCTCGTAGACGCCGCCGTCGCATCCGGCCAGCAGGTGCCCCGTGTCCGCGGGGTCGATCCAGAGGGCGTGGTTATCCACGTGCTTCCAGTGCTCGCCCACCTTACGGAAGCTCTTGCCCCCATCGTCCGTGACCCGCATCCAGGTGTCCATGGAGTAGACGCGGTCCACCTCCTTGGGGTCGGCGTATATCTTGTTGTAGTACATGGGGCTGGAGGGCTGGTAATCGCTGCGCCGCTCCCAACTCTCGCCCCGGTCGGTGGAGCGGAAGAAGCCGCCCTTTCCGTCCGCCGCCTCCACGATGGCGTACACCACGTCCGGATTCACCGGCGAAACGGCCAGCCCGATCCTGCCCAGGTCCACCTTGGGCAACCCCTCCACGATCTTGCGCCAGGTGGCGCCCGCGTCGGTGCTCTTGTAGATGGCCGATTCGGGGCCCCCGTCGACGATGCCCCACACGTGCCGCCGGCGCTGGTACGAGGCCGCGTAGAGCACGCGGGGATCGCGGGGGTCCATGGCCACGTCCGTCACGCCGGTGTTCTCGCTGATCGTCAGCACGGCCTTCCAGCTCTTGCCGCCGTCGGTGGTCTTGTAGAGGCCGCGGTCGCCGCCGGCCGACCAGAGGGGACCCTGCGCGGCCACGTAGACCACGTTGGAGTCCTTCGGGTCCACGAGGATCCTGCCGATGTGCTGGGAGTTCTTGAGGCCCATGTTCTGCCAGTGCCGCCCGCCGTCCAGCGACCGGTAGACGCCGTCTCCGTAGCCCACGCTCCGCTGGCTGTTGTTCTCGCCCGTCCCCACCCAGACCGTATAGGGATTGTTGGGATCGAGGGCCAGGCAGCCGATGGAGTAGGAGCCCTCGGCGTCGAAGACGGGCCTCCAGGTGGTGCCGTCGTTCTCCGTCAACCAGACTCCGCCCGAAGCCGCCGCCGCGAAGTAGCGCTTGGGATTGCGTGGATCCACCGCGAAATCGGCGATCCTGCCCGACATGAACGCGGGCCCGATGCTCCTCAGTTCCAGGCCGGCGAAGGTGGCCGCCGACATGGGCTCCTTCCGCTCGGTCTTGCCCGGTGCGGCCTTGCCGCTCCCGGCGCCCCAGACCACCATTCCGGCCAGAAGCACGCCGGCGGCCGCCGCCGCGATCCACCTCTTCTTCGCCATGGCTACTCCTCCCGCTTGCCCTTCGGGTGTGGTGGGCAGGTTCTCCGCCTTCGCGAGGGCGGGCTTGGGCTTCGCCCGCGCCGCCCATCCGTTCCAGCCCTGAAGCCGACCTCGGCGGCCGGCAACTTCGCCTTCTCCGAAACAGGGCGGCGCGTCCATCCAGAATAGGAGAGGCAGTGTAGCACCAACGCCGCTGAAGGAAAGATCATGCCGTCGCGGAATTTGGGATGGTCGCCGGGCTTGCGTTTCCGCCGAAAGTGTGCGATAAGGGGCCTTGCAATGCCCCAGCGGCTTTGATGGGACGGGCTCCTCCGATAGAAGCCCGGCGGACCCATGCAGGGACGGGGGCACAAACGGCGGACTCACCGGCGATCCCACCGTTTCCCTCACTGACACAAGCCGGAAAGGACAGACGGACCAGCGGCGCCGGCGTAGGCCGGGCCTGGCTCCAAGAAAAAGGATACCCATGCACTTTTCATCGTTCGGATTGAACCCGAAGCTTCTGAAGGCCGTGGAGGACCAGGGATTCGAGCTCCCGACCCCCATCCAGGAGATGGCCATTCCGCCCCTCATGGAGGGCCGAGACGTGCTCGCCGCGGCCGCCACCGGGAGCGGCAAGACCGCCGCCTTCCTTCTGCCCATCCTCCACAAGCTCATGGAGAAGCCCAGGGGCAAGACCCGGGCGCTCATCCTGGCCCCCACGCGGGAGCTGGCGGCTCAGATCGCCGAGCACCTGAAGGCCCTGGCGGCGCACACCCAGGTCAAGGGCGCCGCCGTCTACGGCGGGGTGGGCATGGAGCCGCAGGTGGCGGCCTTCAAGCGCGGCGTGGATGTGATCATCGCCACGCCCGGCCGGCTCCTGGATCACTTCCAGTACCCCTACGCGCGGTTGGACTCCCTTGAGTTCCTGGTGCTGGATGAGGCCGACCGCATGCTGGACATGGGATTCCTCCCCGACGTCCGGCGCCTACTCAAGCAGATTCCCGCCGGGCGGCAGACCATACTGTGCTCGGCCACCCTCCCCCTGCCGATCGTCGAGCTGGCCCGCGAGATGCTCCATAACCCGGTGGCGCTGAACGTGGAGCGGAAGTCCGCCCCCGCCGAAGGGATCACCCACGCCGCCTACCCCGTGGCCCACGAGCTGAAGTCCCACCTCCTTTTGGAGCTGCTCAAACGCCCGGAGGCCAGCAGCGTCCTGGCCTTCACCCGCACCAAGCACCGCGCCAACCGCCTGGCGGACTTCCTGGAGAAGCGCGGGGTCTCCTGCGCGCGCATCCACGGTGGCCGAAGCCAGGCCCAGAGGACCGAGGCCCTGGCCGGCTTCAAGGCCGGGAGGTACAAGGTCCTGGTGGCGACGGACATCGCCGCCCGCGGCATCGACGTTCAGGCCCTGGGACTGGTGGTGAATTTCGACGTTCCCAACCTTCCCGAGGACTACATCCACCGCGTGGGCCGGACGGCTCGAGCGGACGCCACCGGCGACGCCTACACGCTCGTCTCTCCGCAGGAGGAGGCGGAGTTCCGCGAGATCGAGCGGCACCTGGGCAAGAAGCTGCCCCGGCAGACGGTGGAGGGTTTCGACTACGCAAAGAAGGCGGAGGAGCGCTTCGAGGTCCCCCTCGCCGAGAGGATCGCGCTCATCCGCGCCCGTAAGGCCGAGGAGCGGGCGCGCGCCAAGGCCAAGCTGCAGCGGCGCTCACAGCAGGAGGCACAGGGGAAGGGCCCCGCCGGGAGCCGCCGCCCCTCCTCCCAGAGGCCCGGCAGGCCGGCCAAGGGCGGGAGGCCCCAAAGGACGACCCGCGAGGTGGATGGAAACCGGCTCGTCCCCGAAAGCCAGGGGACTCCCCGTGAGATCGACGGCAACCGGGCTTCCCAACCGGCCCCCGCGGCGAAGCCCGCCGGCACCGGAAGGCACAAGGGCCGCCACGCCGGCAACAACCCTCGCCCCTTCGAAGAAGGCGGCCAGCACCAAACGGCACGGCCCCAGGGCCGGGAGGGGCGAAAACCTTACCACCCTCAAGGCGACCAGCACCAGAAGGGCCATGCGGGAACGAAAGGCCAGGAGCGGCGCGGCAACGGCCGCGACGGCAGGGAGCGCAAGCGGGGCGACGGACGCCCGCAGGAGATCCCCGCCGGTTCCCCCCGGAAAGGCAGCTTCACCTTCATCCGTTCCAGCCGTTTCGCCGAGGAGGGCGCTTCCGGCTCCCTGCCCGACACCAGCGGGGTTCGCGAAGACATCTACCGGACCCACAGGGACGGTCTGGCGGGCCGCAGCAACTGGGGCAAAGCCTGGCAGCAGAAGGCCGGCACTTCGCAGCCGGACCAGACCGAACAGCAGGAGTAGGACGGAGAGTCCCGCTGGGTGCCGAACGAGTTCGGGACAGCGCCGACGGGCTCCGGCGCCGCGGGTTGACATATCCGCCGTCGCCCCATCGGAGCCGAGGCATTCGTGGCTTTTCGGGGCTTCGCCCCATCACCTGGGAGAGGGCGCATTTCCGGACCTTCGGTCGGATACGGCGGGAGGTGGTGCCTCCCGCTTCTGCCCTCCCGCGCCGTGGTGTAGAGTGACGACAGCCGATTAAGCGTAAAGGGGGGGCCTCGGCGAAGAGGAGGCCGCTACGTCCGATCCCTCCGTCCCCGTTTCGTTCCGCTCGCTTCCAGCGGCGCTTCTCTGGGGCCTTTGCGCGGTGGCTCTGTGGCTGGCCGCGCGCTGGCTCCTGCCCGGAGGCCTTCCGGTCGCGGCGGTCACCGCGGCGCTGTTCCTCCTGGCGCCTCTTCCGCCCCTTTTGGCCGGATCGAAGCGACGGGCGGAACTCCAGAGAGACCTGGAGGCGGCTCGCGCGCAGGAGGCCCAGGCGCACCAGCTCTGCGAGGCCATGCGCTACCGGGTCAAGCGCCTGCGGGAGGACCTCATGGCCGCCGACAGCCAGGCGCGAACCGCTCACCAGTTGACCCTGCTCGGGCAGTTCGTCGCCGGCTTCCTCCACGAGGTGAACAACCCGCTGGCCATCCTCACCGGCCGGGTGGAGGTGCTCCTTCAGGAGCGGGCCACCGACGTGGAGCTCTGCTCGGACCTGGAGCGCATCCTCAACGAGGCGCGCTACATCGAGAAGATCTCCGGCACCCTCCTGCCGGCTCTCCGGCGCGCCCAAGTGGACAGCGCCTTCGAGCCCGCCCTGCCCGCCGAAGCCATCGAGCGGGCCCTCGCCTCCTTGAGGCCCTTGGCCGAATCCCAGGGGAGCGGCCTCCGGTTCGAGAGGGTCGAGGCGCCGCGCGTCAACCTTCCCAGCCACATCATCGAGGAGGTGGTCCGGGCGCTGGTGTCCAACGCGTTGCAGGTGCTGGAAAAGCACGGGGGAGGCACGGTCCGCGTCCGGCTCAAGCCGAGCCACCCAGCCCGCCCCACCGTGCTCTTCGAGGTGGAGGACGACGGCCCGGGCGTCCCTCAGGAGCTGCGCGACCACCTCTTCGAGCCCTTCGTCTCCCGCAGCACGGACCGCCGTCGCTCGGGGTTGGGGCTCTTCATCGTGGCGAGCCTCCTCCAGATCTACGACGGTGCGGTGCGCTACGAGGCCGGGGGGGAGGCCGGTGCCCGGTTTCTCGTGGAGATGCCGAGGGCGCGGTTCACCAAGGAGCAGCCCTACCACTGGTTCGCCTCCCGCTTCCCGGAGGAGGAGAGAGAGGAGCAGGCGCCATGAGCCGACTGGTGGTTATCGACGACGAACCCGAGCTGTGCGAAAACATCCGCCGCCTGCTGCGCCTGCCCGAGGTCACCGTGGAGCCCTTTACCGATCCGCGCGCGGGCCTGGCCCACGTCCTCGAGCACCCGCCGGACGCGCTGCTGCTGGACATCCGCATGCCGGGCATGTCCGGCGAGGAGCTCTTCGCCAAACTCCGCGAGGCGCATCCAGAGGTGCCGGTCGTCTTCCTGACGGCCTACGGCTCCATCGAGGGGGCCGTTCTGGCCATGCGCAGCGGCGCCTTCGACTACCTGCGCAAGCCCTTCAAGCGGGAGGACCTCCTCCTTGCCGTCCGGCGCGCCCTTGAGCGCCGGGAGATGGAGCGCGAGGTGGAGTCCCTGCGGAGCCGCCTCGAGGAACTGGGGGAGGCCGATGCTCCCTGCCACAGCCACAGCGCCCTCATGCAGGCCGAGATCGCCAAGGCCAGGCAGGCGGCGGCCACCGACGCCACCATCCTCATCTTGGGGGAGAGCGGCACGGGCAAGGAGTTGATGGCCCGCTGGATCCATTCCCAGAGCGCGCGGCGAAACGCGCCCTTCGTCCCCATCGACTGCACGGCCCTTCCCGCCTCCCTGATCGAGAGCGAGCTGTTCGGGCACGAGAAGGGGGCCTTCACGGGCGCGCTGGCCCCCAAGCGCGGGCTCATCGAGGCGGCCCAGGGCGGGACCCTCTTCCTGGACGAGATCGGCGACCTGCCGGTGGATTTTCAGACCAAGCTCTTTCGCTTCGTCGAGGAGCGGGAGATCCGCAGGGTGGGCGCCGTGGAACCCATCCGTGTGGACTGCAGGATCCTCTGCGCCACCAACCAGGACCTTCAGGCCAAGATCGCGCAGGGCGCCTTCCGCGAGGAGCTCTTCTACCGCCTCGCCGTGGTAACCCTCCAGTTGCCTCCGTTGCGTCAGCGCCCCGAGGACATCGCCGCCCTAGCGCGATTCTTCATCCAGCGTTTCGCCCGGCGATACGGAAAGGAGACGAGCGCCTCGCCGGCCTTTTACGAGGCCCTCCTCCAACGTCCCTGGAAGGGCAACGTGAGAGAGCTGAAGAACACCATTGAGCGGCTGATGGTGCTCTGCACCGGAGCACGGATCGAGGCCTCGGACCTGGAGAGGGAGGAGGGGATGGCCCGCGGCTCCGCGGAGGACCTTAGCCTCCTGCCCTGGAGGGAGGCCCGCGAGAAGTACCTCGGGAGCTTCCAGCGCTCTTACGCCCAAAGGCTCCTGAACCGCAACGAGGGCAACGTGAGCGCCGCCGCCCGCGAGGCCGGGGTGGACCGGAAGACCTTTTACGTCCTGCTGGGGGATGAACGCAGTTCCCACTCTGGGGAATGAATTCCACGCCCCTCTAGCCCCGTGGCTGCGGGCTTCGCCCGGCCCGCTGCCCCATTTTCTCCCCAACTCTCCTTCCGGCTCCCGCGCAATGGCCCGTCCTTGGGCCTTCATGGCCCTGGCACAGCGGTTGCGAGGAAGACGCCTCGCTTAGGAGGAGGACGTACCATGGAGAACAAGCCTCAGCGTTGGACCAGATGGGTGGGCGTGGGGTTCGCGGCGGCGGCGGCATTCGCCATTCTGGCGCCGAGCCCCAGGGCGATCCCCGCCTTCGCCCGCAAGTACCACATCTCCTGCTTCACCTGTCACACCGTCTTTCCCCGCCTGACCAAGCTCGGTTACGAGTTCAAGCGCCTCGGCTACCGCATGCCGCCTGACATCGACACGCACAAGCCTCCCAAGAAGGTGGCCACCCTCGACGAAAACATCCCCTGGAAGCTCACCAACGCGGCCGCCGTCTACATGCGCACCTCCGTCTCCCACGACACCACCACGGCCACGGGCAGCCCCCGCACGAGCGCCTCCAGCGCCAACCTGGACCAGGTCTCCATCCTCTTCGGAGGCGCCATTCCCGAGTCGGGCGGTTTCTCCTACTTCGGTGAGTACGTGGCCTACCAGGACGGCGGCACCTCCGACATGGAGCGCGCCAAGTTCGACTGGACCGGCGGCACGGTCCGCAACTCCTACTTCGTGGGGCTGGGCAAGTCGCACCTCGTGGAGGGGTACTCCGCCGCCGACCTCTACGGCCTCACCGACGACGACAGCCCCCTGGGCTTCGGCTCCTCCTCGCCCAACGGCATCTACCTCGCCCAGAGCACGGGCATGCTGGAGGGGGGCTATACCTTCATGAGCCCCGACTACAAGTACGTGGTGGGCCTCACCGCCAAGGTGGCCAACGGCCTGGACGTGAACGGCAACGGCATCGGCAACGGGAGCACTTACAACCACAAGGACGTGATGTTCGACGCCGACTTCCTCATCGGCGACAACGGCAGCGTCTCAGCCATGGTTTACAACGGCCGCAAGGACACCATCCAGAACGCGGGTACGCCGCAGCAGTTCACCTACGTCCCCACGGCCAAGCGGTGGGGCCTCTTCGGGCACTACAAGTTCTTCGATCACCTGGACGTGCTTGCGGGCTACATGGGCGGCCGCGAGGACTGGCAGAGCACCTTCAACGGCCCCGTGAACACCTTCAACACCAAGGCCTACTTCGGAGAGGTGGACTACTACATCTCTCAGGGGCTCGTGGTCTGGGGCCGCTACGACAAGTCCAACTACGACCAGCCCGACTTCGGCCTCTACGCCTCCAACAACACCACCTGGATGGGCGGGGTCGTCAAGACCGTGGACCGGCTCGGGAACGTCAAGCTTTACGCTCAATTCATCGACGCCAAGGGCAACGACATCACGGGGGCCTACAACGAGGACAAGCAAGCCAAGATCGGCCTGGACCTCGCGTGGTAAGGGGCTTCGTCCCAGAGGAGAAGTGACCATGATGCAGAAACGACGGATGCTCTCGCTCGCCGCCTTCAGCGCCCTGGCAGCCGGCGCAGCCCTGTCGCTGGCCCTGCTGGCCCAGGCGGGCGGGCCCTCCCTGCCCCAGGACAAGGGGCCGGACAAGCTCAACGTCTCCGGCTACCCGAAGGACATCCAGAAGGACTACAAGCTCTTCCGCGAGAAGTGCAACCAATGCCACACCCTGGCGCGCCCCCTCAACACTTCCATGAGCAGGGACGCCTGGGAGCGCTACGTCAAGCGGATGATGCACAAGCCCAACTCGGGCATCTCCCCGGATCAGGGCAAGAAGATTTTCGAGTTCCTCGTCTACGACCAAGAAAACCGGAAGGACAAGAACCCCAAGGAGTTCTACCCGGCCCTGTCGGACGAGCAGATCCAGCAGATGGAGAAGGGGCAGTAGGGACCCATGTCCAAGAAGACCATCTACACTCCCCGGGGGAAGGTCACCCCCGGGGAGGTTGACAAACCGGCGAGGCGGCTGGCCATCCTGCTGGCTCTGCCCGTGGTGGGGCTTCTCTCCTTCTACAGCGTGTTGGCCATCAACGCCATCCGCTGGAACCCCGGGTTGAGCTACTCCCGCGAGGGCCGCCACCCCCTCCTCGGCAAGAGCGCCGTCTGGCCCCAGATCAAGCCTGGTACCCCTGAAGTGGAAGCCGGCCGCCGCGTCTACTACGGCTACGGCTGCGCGGGATGCCACGGCATCGAAGGCCAGGGCAAGGTCCGTAACGCCAACGCCAAAACGGGCCAGCAGGTGCCCGAGCTGATCCACGTGGGCAGCGACTACTCCAAGTCCGAACTCATCGACAAGATCAACGCCGGCGCCCCCGTCATCGACAGGCTCGACCCGAATGGACCCGCCCCCCCGCTGCACATGCCGCCCTTCAAGGATCGCCTCACCCGGCGGCAGAAGGATGACCTGGTGGCTTATCTGGACAGCCTGCTTCCCCCGGAGAAGCCGGGCGAGGCGTGGTAGCACCCTGAATTGAGGAGGGACCTCGCATGGGCCTGCATCCCATTACCGTCCTGATCGCGGCAATTTTCCTGGCGGCCGGCTTTATTGTGGCCGCGGCGCTCAAGTTCCCGCTCATCGCTGTGGCCGGTGCCGTGGTGGCCGTTCTCTTCCTGCTGGCCGTGCGCGTGGGTAAGCAGTGGCAGCGCGCCGTCGTGCTCCGCATGGGCAAGTTCAAGGGCCTCAAGGGCCCCGGGCTCTTCGCCATCATTCCCGTCGTGGATTCCATCCCCTACTGGATGGATCTGCGCACCATCACCACCCCCTTCACCGCCGAGGAGACCTTGACGAAGGACAGCGTCCCCGTGGACGTGGACGCCGTCCTCTTCTGGAAGGTCGTGGATCCCATGAAGGCCGCCCTCGAGGTCGAGGACTACCGCGAGGCCGTGGCTTGGGCCGCCCAGACGGCGCTGAGGGACGTGATCGGCCGGACCGACCTCTCGGAGATGCTCACCGGACGCCAGCACATTGACGCCCTGCTCAGGGACATCATCGAGGAGCGCACGTCGGTCTGGGGCCTCCACGTGGTGACGGTGGAGCTGCGGGACGTGAAGATCCCCTCGGGCCTCCAGGACGCCATGTCCATGCAGGCACAGGCCGAGCGGGAGCGGCAGGCCCGCGTAATCCTGGGCGATTCGGAGCGCCAGGTGGCCGACAAGTTTTCCGAGGCCGCCTCCTCCTACATCCGGAACCCCGTCGCGCTCCACCTGAGGGCCATGAACATCCTGCTCGAGGGCATGCGGCAGAACTCCACCGTGGTGATCGTCCCCTCGACCGCCGTCGAGACCATGGGGCTGGGAGCCATGGCGGGGCTCACCTCCCTGGCCAAGGAATTCGCGGCTGAGCAGGAGCCGAAGCCGGAGACCCCCGTTCGCTAGGTCTTGGCGCAAACCGTTGCCCGATTGCCCGGAAAACCGGGCCGGAGGTGGTTCCCCGTGTGGCAGAGAATCCTTTTCACGCTCTTCCTGCTGATCTCGGCCGGGGTGGTGGCCTACGCGATCATGGCGCCGCACGTGGTACAACCCGCCGCCTTCAACCACTACAAGCACGTTCACGACCTGAACATGCCCTGCGTGGCCTGCCACAACGGCGCCCTCACCGAGGTCCACGCAACCCTGCCACACACCCGCATCTGCATGAACTGCCACGCCGACAGCACCCAGGCGGTGTTCCGTCCCATCCAGACCTTCTTCAAGAAAGACGGAGAGATCCCGTGGGTGAGGGTGACGCACCTGCCCGACTACGTCTACTTCTCCCACCGGCGGCACACGGAGCTGGGCCAACTCCGCTGCCAGCAGTGCCACGGTCCCATGGAACGGCAGACCAGCGCCCTGACGGCTCCCCTTCTGCCCATCTCCATGGCCCGTTGCATCACCTGCCACCGGGAGATGCACGCGGCCACGGACTGCGACGCCTGTCACCGCTAGGGAAGGAGGCCGAGAGACTATGGCCATCAAGAGAAGGGAATTCATCCAGCTCGGCGTGGCGGGAAGCGCCGCCGCCGCGGCCCTGGCGAGCTGCTCACGGCCCGTGAAGGGGCTCCTGGGCCTGCAGAGCAAACCCGATCCAGCCGCCTTCCTGCGTCCCAGTGGCATCTCCACCTTCCATCCCACGCTCTGCCGCGAGTGTCCCGCCTCGTGCGGTGTCATCGCGCGCCGCGTGGACGGCCGGGTCGTGGGGCTGAAGGGCAACCCGCGCTTCCCCACTAATGGCGACTCGCTCTGCATGAAGGGGATGGCCTCCCTCCAGCGTCTCTACCACCCCGACCGACTTCTCGGGGCCGCCTTCGAGGGGCGCTCCATGAAGAAGGGAGACGCGCTCCGCCTCCTGGCCCGAAAGATGCGCGAGGCCTCCTCCGTCCCCGGCGGCGTCGCCATCCTTTCGGGCACCGAGCGCGGCCTCACGAGGAGGCTCTGGCAGTCCCTCGGGCAGGGCCTCAAGGCTGATCCCGTCGCCTTCCGCCAGGAATCCCTCGACGTGGTCCAGGCCCACGCACTGCTGACCGGCCGTCCCGCCACCACCACGCTGGATCTGGCCCATTGCGCCTACGTGCTCTCCCTGGGCTCGCCCCTGCTGGAGGCGAGCGCGGCCCCGGCCCCCCTCATGCGCGCCTACGGGCACTTCCGCCAGGGCCAGGAGGTGCGGGGGCGCCTCGTTCAGGTGGAGCCCCGCTTCTCGGTCACGGCCATGAAGAGCGACGAGTGGATCCCCTGCACGCCCGGCAGCTACGGGGTCCTCGCCCTCTCCCTCGCGGCGGCGCTCATCCGCCAGGGCGCCGTGGACGAGGCCGCCGTGAAGCAGCGCGCCGACGGGTATGACGCCTTCTCCAAGATGGTCCTCGCCGGGTACACCCCCGAGAAGGCGGGCCCGATCTGCGGCATTCCCGCTGCCACCATCGAAACCCTTGCCCGCGACCTCGCCGCCCACCGGCCCTCGGCCGTGGTCGGCGGCGGAAGCGTAAGCCTCCCCTGGTCCGCCCCCCAGGAGGCCGCGGCGGTACTGGCCTTGAACCTCCTCCTCGGCCAGCCGGGCGCGACGCCTCACCCGGTCACCGCCGCGGCCTCCATCCTCCCGGCCTCGCCGCTCTCGGACGACGCCGTGCTGGACACCCTGACCGCGCGCGCGGCTTCCCTGCGCTGCGTGCTGATCGTAAACGACGATCCCCTGGGACGCTCCACGCGGCCCGAGGCGTGGCGCGACCTGCTCAAGAAGGTTCCCTTCAGCGCCTGCCTCTCCTTGGAGGCTTCGCCGACGACGGAGGCGGTGGGCCTCGTCCTTCCCGCGGCCCATCCCTTCGAGTCCTTCCAGGACGACCTCGTCACCGTTCCGGAGGGCGGGCTCCTTTGGGCATACGCCGAGCCCGTTCTGGCCGCACCTCCCGAGACCTTCGCCTCGGCCGAATTGGCGCTCGCCTTGGCCCGCGAGACTGGGCAGAATATGGAGGCGGCCCCCGGCTCCGATCGTGACAAGGCATTCCAGAGTTGGGCCGGCGCCCTCCTGACGGAGGGCTTCACGAATCTGCCCAGGGGCGAGGCCGGCGGAGCGGCCCCGCCGAACCCCGCCGCGGCGCTCTCCAGCGCCAGGAAGGCGGGCGGCCTCTTTATGCCCAAGCCCGCCCAGTCCGCCCAGCCGGAGCGGTGGAACCTCGCCGCGGTGCAGGGCACGCCGTCGCCCGCGAGGACGGAGGCGGGGAGCGACGGCACCCTCTCTCTCTACCTTTACGAGCCCATAGCCTTCGCCGGCGCCAACGGCAGCTCGCTGCCCTTCCTCCTGGAGGTGGCTGATCCCCTGGGGCGGGAGCTCTGGGGCGCTTTCGTGGAGCTGAGCCCTGCAGACGCCGCCGGTATGGGCGTCGCGGAGGGCGATGCGCTCGTCGTGGAGGGCCCCAGGGGGCAGCTTCGCGCCAAGGCGCGCCTCTTTCGTGGCCTCCTGCCCGGCGTGGCCGCCATGGCCGTCACCGGCCCCTCCAGCAACCGCTTCGCCCGCGGCCTCATGGCCGATCCCCTCTCCATTGTGCGGAACACGCTGGATGCCTCCTCGCACCTGGCCGAGCTCCAGCGAATCACCGTCCGGATCCGCAAAGCTTAGGAGGACTTCATGCCCCGGTACGGAATGGTCATCGATCTGGACCGCTGCACGGCCTGCCAGGCCTGCGTGGTGGCCTGCAAGGTGGAGAACAACGTGCCCTTCACCGACCCGGAGGCGGCCGCCAAGGGGCGCACCATGCTCTGGATCGAGCTGCTGGCCGACATCGAGGGGAGCTTCCCCTCCCTGCGAGCCTCCCTGAAGCCGAGGCCCTGCCTCATGTGCGACGACCCCCCCTGCACCAAGGTCTGCCCGGTGAACGCCACCTACCAGAACCCCGATGGGATCGTGGCCCAGATCTACCCGCGCTGCATCGGCTGCCGCTACTGCACCAACGCCTGCCCATACGGCGTGAAGCTCTTCAACTGGCGCAAGCCGGAGTGGCCCAAGCCCATGGCCGAAGGCCTCGATCCCGACGTTTCCGTGCGCCCCAAGGGCGTGGTCGAAAAGTGCACCTTCTGCCACCAACGCCTCCAGGCGGCCCGGGAGCGGGCAGCGTGGGAGCGGCGCCCCATGCGCGAGGAGGACTACCAGCCCGCCTGCGCGGAGGTCTGCCCGCCCAACGCCATCTCCTTCGGTGACCTGGATGACGAGAAGTCGGAGGTGCACCGCCTCTCCCGCCACGACCGCGCCTTCCGGCTCCTGGCCGAGCTGGGCACGAAGCCCAAGGTCTACTTTCTGAGGGAGGTGGGCAAGTGAACCGCCGCGAGGACTGGACCTACGAAGAGAAAGCGCTCATCCCCCCCGTCGTGAAGACCTCCCGCCTCTTCTGGTTCACGGCGGCGGGGCTGGCGGCCATCGTGCTCTGGGCCCTCTACGCCTGGTACTACCAGCTCCAGCGCGGCCTCGGCGTGACGGGCATGGGAAGGCCCGTCTACTGGGGCTTCTACATCACCAACTTCGTCTTCTTCATCGGCGTCAGCCACGCCGGCACGCTCATCTCGGCCATCCTCCGCCTGACGAGGGCCGAGTGGCGCAGGCCCATCACGCGGGCCGCCGAGATCATCACCGTGGCGGTCATCGCCATCGGCGCCTCCAACGTCATCATCGACCTAGGCCGCGAGGACCGCCTCTTCAACGTGATCTTCAAGCCTCACCTCACCTCGCCTCTGCTCTGGGACGTCCTCTCCATCACCACGTACTTGACGGGCTCCGTGCTCTACCTCTACCTCCCGACCATCCCGGACTCGGCCATCCTCCGCGACAAGCTCCCCCGCCGGCGCTGGCTCTACGGGCCGCTCTCCCTGGGCTGGACGGGGACCGAGAGGCAGAAGAAGCTCCTGAACCGCGCCATCGCGGTCATGGCCGTCATCATGGTGCCCATCGCCGTGTCGGTGCACACGGTGGTGTCGTGGGTCTTCGCTATGACCATCCAGCCCATGTGGCACTCGAGCATCTTCGGCCCCTTCTTCGTCGTCGGCGCCATCTACTCGGGCATCGCGGCCATCATCGTGGCCATGGCCATCATCCGAAAGGGCTGCCACCTCGAGGCTTTCCTCAAGCCCCTGCACTTCGACTACCTGGGCCGCCTCCTCTTGGTGATGACACTGCTTTGGACCTACTTCACCTTCGCCGAGTACATCACCACTTACTACGGCAACAGCCCCGACGAGATCAGGGTCATGATGTCCAAGCTCACCGGCCCTTTCGCCCCATACTTCTGGACCATGGTTATCTGCTGCCTGCCCGTTCCGCTCGTCATTCTGGGGGTGAAGCGGTTCAGGACCATCACCGGCACGGTCATCGCCTCGCTCCTGATCAACGTGGGCATGTGGCTTGAACGATTCACCATCGTGATCCCCACCCTGTCCAACCCGCGCATCCCCCGCTACAACGTCCACTACACGCCGAGCTGGGTGGAGGTCTCGCTGATGGCCGGCTGCTTCGCTCTTTTCATCCTGGTCTACATGGGCTTCACCAAGCTCTTCCCCATCATCTCCATCTGGGAGATCGAGGAGGGCAGGGAGGGGGTGCAGGAGACCGCCGAGCGGCTGGAAAGCTACCTTCCCGAGGGCGAGTGGGGCGAGGCCGCTGGGCCTGTCCCTGCCGCCGCTTCGATCGCCTGAGGCCGGACTATTCACTTTTGTCCTGGCTGGGGCTAAGGTGGGGCTCATGGTCACCTTTCGCGTGGTCGTTCCCGACGAGGACTACTACCGGAAGCAGATCTCCTGCCGTGCGGCCTGCCCCATCCTCAGCGAGTGTCACGCCTATGTTCAGGCCATCGCCGCCTCGGAGGACGAAAGGGCCTACGCGCTCGCCCGCCTCGGGAACCCCTTCGCGTACGTTCTGGGGCGCATCTGCGCCCATCCCTGCGAGGAGGCCTGCCGCCGGGGCGCCATCGACGCGCCGGTAGCCATCTGCGCCCTCAAGCGCTTCGCCACGGATCACCACAACCTGGGCCTCGGCCACGACCCCTCGCGCCACCGCTCGCCGCCGCCACCCAAGCCGGGCAAGCGGGTGGCCGTCGTGGGCGCCGGGCCGTGCGGCCTCACCTGCGCCCACGACCTGGCCCTCTGGGGCTACGACGTGGAGGTCTTCGAGTCGGCGCCCGTCCCGGGCGGCATGCTCTACATGGGCGTGCCGCACTACCGCCTGCCCCGGGAGATCATCGACATGGAGGTCCAGCAGATCCTCGCCCTTGGCATCCGGCTTCACCTGCGCACGACGCTTGGGCGCGACCTGTCCTGGTCCTCCCTGCGCTCCCGCTTCGACGCGGTGATGCTGGCCACGGGACTGAGCCGCGGGAGGGAGATGGAGATCCCCGGCACCCACCTCGACGGCGTCCTACAGGGCATCGACTTCCTCATCAACGCCAACCTCGGCTACCAGGTGGAGCTCGGCCCCCGCGTGGTGGTGCTGGGCTCGGGGAACGTGGCGGTGGACGTGGCGCGTTCCGCCCTCAGGCTCCTGCAGGAGCCGCTGGCCAACGAGGAGGCCGAGGAGAGCCGCCCCCTGGCACCCACCGGATCGACCTACTTCTCCGCCATCGAGGCGGCCCGCATGGCGCTCCGGACGGGCGCCCGCTCCGTGCGCCTGCTGAGCCTCGAACCGCGTGAGAAGATGTCCGCCTACGAGTGGCAGGTGCGCGAGGCCGAGGCCGAGGGGGTCCTGGTGGAGAGCGGATGGGGCGCCATGGAGATCCTGGGCGAAGGCGGCCGAGCTTCGGGCTTGCGGATCCGCCAATGCCTCTCGGTTTACGACGAGGAGGGGCGGTTCGTTCCCGCTTTCGGCCAGGAGGAGCGTTATCTGGCCTGCGAGAGCGTCGTCCTCGCCATCGGCCAGCAGGCGGACCTGAGCTTCCTGACGGGCCAGGAGGGCGTGGGCGTTTCCCGCCATGGGTACGTTTGTGTGGATCCGGAGCTGGGGACTTCGGCCCAAGGCGTCTTCGCCGGAGGCGACGTGGCCTTCGGACCTCGCCTGCTGGTGGACGCCGTGGCCGACGGCCACCGGGCGGCCCGATCCATTCACCGCTACCTGGGCGGAGAGTCCTCCGGGACGAGCGTGAGCCGGTTCCGCACCCTCGCCGGATGGAACCTTCCGACGGCCTGCCTGCGGACCCCGCGCCAGCCCATGCCGTCGCTGCCCACCAACCGCCGCATCGGGATCGCCGAGGTGGAGTTGGGCTACGACGACGCCGCGGGCCGCGCGGAGGCCTCCCGGTGCCTCAGCTGCCAGGTGAACACCGTCTTCGATTCCGACAAGTGCATCCTCTGCAATCTCTGCGTGGATATCTGCCCGGAATCCTGCCTGAGGCTGGCGGACCTGTCGCGCCTACCGGGGAGCCCCGCCCTGGACGCGCTCGTGAGGGCTCGCTTCGGCGCGGAGCCGGGAAGCCTCCGGCCCGGGACCGCCACGGCGATCCTGAAGGACGAGACGCGCTGCACCCGATGCGCGCTCTGCGCCCAGCGCTGCCCCACGGGGGCCATCACCATGGAAGCGTTGGAGGACCGGAGCCTCGAGACCATGGCCCGGCGCTGAGCGGGCACACACGGCTGGGAGTGACGGCATGAACCGAAGGAGCTTCCTTTCGCTCTCCACCGCCAGTGCGGCGGCCCTCATCGCCACCGCCGGCATGGGACTGGTCGGGCTTTTCCGGTTTCTCCTTCCCAGAGTGTTCTACGAGCCGGCGCGGAGGTTCAAGGCGGGCTATCCCGCCGACTTCCCGCCGGGCCAGCCGGTCTTCCTCCCCCTCGAGAAGGTCTACCTCTTCCACGACCCGGCGAAGGGCTTCTCGGCGGCGAGCGCCGTCTGCACGCACCTCGGCTGTACCGTGCAGTGGTCCGAGCGCGACAGGCAGTTCGAGTGCCCCTGCCACGGCAGCGTCTTCGCCGCCGACGGCGCCGTGCTGCGCGGCCCGGCCCCGAGGCCCCTGAGGTGGCTCGAAGTCACACTCTCGAAGGACGGCCAGCTCCAGATCGACAAGAACCGCTCCGTTTCGGAAACTTACCACTTGCTGGTGCCAGCCTGACCATGTTGAAATCCATCCTCCGCAGCATCTTTAGGGGAGATCCGCCCAGCACCCGGAAGGGGCGGAGCGAGTTGGTTTTCTACAACTTCTGGCTCCACATTCATCCCGCCAAGGTCCGCAAGGAGCACCTGAGGCTGCGCCACACCGGCTACCTCGGCTTCGTCTCCTTCTTCCTTCTGCTCATCCTGGGCGTAACGGGGCTGGCCCTGATGTTCTACTACCACCCTTACCCCGCGAGGGCATACCAGGACATGAAGGACCTCCAGTTCGTGGTGTTCCTAGGGCCCTTCCTGAGAAACATGCACCGGTGGGCCGGCCAGCTCCTGGTGGTGGCGGTGTTCCTCCACCTGTGCCGCGTCTTCTACGCGGGGGCCTACAAGGAGCCGAGGCAGTTCAACTGGGTGGTGGGGGTCCTGCTCCTCTTCCTGGTCCTCACCCTTTCCTTCACGGGGTACCTTCTGCCCTGGGACCAAAAGGCCTTCTGGGCGATCACCGTAGGAACCAACATCGTGGCTTCCGCCCCCCTGGTGGGCCCCGTCGTCAAGGTACTCCTGCTGGGAGGCCACACCCTGGGCACGCAGGCCCTCTTGAGGTTCTACGTCCTCCACGTGGCGGTCCTGCCAGGGCTCGCGGCGGCCCTGGTCATGGTCCACCTCTGGCGGATCCGGAAGGATGGGGGCCTGGCCCCCTCCCCATTCCAGCCGGAGGAGTCCTCTCCTCCGGCTCGGGAAAGGCCGATCCCGTCATCGCCGGAGAAGACATACGGACTCATGGGAATCGTGACCGGCAAGCCGGCCTTCGAGGTGCTGGTCCCCGAGGAGGAGGAGGCCGTCTTCTCTTACCCCTACGCCTTCCTTCGCGAGGGAATCGCCTTCCTAGCCACCTCGGCGGCGGTCATGGCGCTTGCCCTGCTTTACAATGCCCCGCTCTCGGAGGTGGCCGATCCCTCCAAGACCCCGAATCCGGCCAAGGCCCCCTGGTACTTCCTGGGCATCCAGGAGCTGGTGAGCCATTCGCCCGCCCTCTCCGGGATCCTGCTGCCGAGCCTCCTGGTCCTCGCGCTCCTGCTGCTTCCCTATTACGACGGGAACCCCAGCAGGAGGCCGAAGGACAGGCTCCTCGCCCTCTCGCTCTTCGCGCTGGTGGTGCTGGCCTACCTCGTCCTGCTCCTCATCGGCCTCTACTTCCGTGGAGCGGGATGGTCCTGGGTCTGGCCGTGGGCCAAAGGCACCGGGGGGACCGCATGAGGGACTGGGCGAGGCTCGTCTTTTTCCTCCTCTGCCTCGCCAACATGGTCCTGCTGGGCTTGGCGCTGGCGCGCGCGGCCCGGCCCGGCTGGGCCGCCTATCAGCGGAGCTACCACCGTCTGGAGGCTCAATATGAGCCCGACGCCGCCGCCAAGGCCGCCGTGGAGGGGACCCCCGTCGCCATCGCCCAGATCATCCTTCCGGGCCTCCAGCGGGTGGACCGCTGCACAACCTGCCACCAGGGCGTGGAGAACCCGGCCATGAAGGGAGCGCCGGAGCCCTTCTCCTACCATCCCGGTATCAGCAGGCACCCTCCGTCCCGTTTCGGATGCACCATCTGCCACGGCGGCCAGGGCCTCGCCACGGACCTGGCGGCCGCCCACGGGCGGGTGCCCCACTGGCCCCAGCCCCTCCTGCCGAGCGAATACGTCCGGGCCTCCTGCGGGCAGTGCCACACGAAGGGGGACGTGCCGGGCGTTCCGGAGCTCGCCGAGGGCAGGCACCTCTTCGACTCCCACGGCTGCCGGGGGTGCCACAGGCTCCGCGGCGTGGGGGGAACGATCGGACCGGACCTAAGCCGGGAGGGGGCTACGCGCCGAGACCCGGCCTGGCTCGAGAGGCACTTCCTCGACCCGCGGGCCGTCTCGCCCAATTCGGTCATGCCCAATTTCCACTTCACGCCCGGCCAAGCCAAGGAGCTGACCTACTACATGCTCTCCCTCACCGGCGAGGAGATGTCCAGCTATTACACCAGCGAGAGCGTGATCCCCAGCGTCCCGTACGGCCGCGAACTCTTCGCGCGGAAAGACTGCATCGCGTGCCACAGCATCGGCGGGGTCGGCGGGAAGTCCGGCCCCGACCTCGAGGGCGTCACCCGGCGGCACTCGGCCCGATGGCTGGACGAGCACTTCGTGAACCCGAAGCTCGTCTCGCCCGGGTCCACCATGCCCGCTTACGACCTCACCGCCGACGAGCGCACGGCCCTCATCCGTTTCATGGCTGTGGCCACCGGCAAGGATGCGGAGGCGCTGCTCGCTGGCGGGGCCAAGAGCCTCACACCGGAGGAGGCGGCCGTCGAAGCCGGCGCCAGGGCCTTCGTGCATTACGGGTGCGTGGGGTGCCACGGGCAGGGGGCCGCGGGCGGCGTGGCCAACCCCAACAGCCAGGGCGGCCAGGTGCCCTCGCTCATCCACGTGGCCGACGACTACAAGAAGTCCGAGGTGATGGCGATCATCCTCGACGGCAAGACGCCCGCGATGGCCAACCCCTCCAAGCCGGCCCCGCCGCTCACCATGCCCTCCTGGAAGGGGACGGTGAACGAGGAGGACCTCCACAACATCGTGGAGTACCTCTGGTCCCTCAAGCCCAGGGGAGAGAGCTCCCGCTGGTAGCGGACCACGCCACCGAAATTCCGCGATGCAAGTGGGGTGCCTTCGGCGACGGTTGTGCCACGTCCAAAGAAAAGAAGTTATGGATGAAGAGGGAGGGCCATTCCCTCCCCCTCCGCTGGCAAAGCCAGACGGAGGGACCCCCACCCTTGGACGCCTTTTTCGCCTTCGGCTCAAAGGCCCCCAATCCCTTATCAGGTGAAAGAGCATTGGAGCTAAACCAC
>Ga0078972_1007568_pt1 | contig 24004 bp, 18 predicted proteins | sample YelNatPaOPGAMG01_FD_67568 | JGI IMG/M metagenome (GOLD analysis project Ga0078972, IMG submission 67568) | Hot spring thermophilic microbial communities from Obsidian Pool, Yellowstone National Park, USA - OP-RAMG-01 (SPADES assembly) (version 2) | ecosystem: Environmental > Aquatic > Thermal...
CATCGGCATGGATGAACAGCCGAGCCTGGCGGTGCGCCGCAAAAAGGATTCCTCCATGGTCGTGGGCATGCGCCTGGTCAAAGAGGGCAGGGCGCGCGCCTTCGTCTCCATGGGCAACACCGGCGCGGTGATGGCGGCCGCCTTGTTCCATCTGGGGCGTATCAAGGGGGTGAAGCGGCCGGCGCTGGCCACCATCTTCCCCACCATGCAGGGCTTCTGCCTCCTGCTGGACATCGGCGCCAACGCCGACTGCAAGCCGGAGTACCTCCTGCAGTTCGGGATGATGGGCTCTCTGTACGCCCGACGTGTGCTGGGGGTGGAATCGCCGCGGGTCGGCATCGTCTCGAACGGCGAGGAAGAGGGCAAGGGCAATCAGCTCGTCAAGGATGCCTATAAATTGTTGAAAGCCAGCCCGCTCCACTTTGTCGGCAACGTCGAGGGCAAGGACATCCCCGCGCACCTGGCCGATGTGGTCGTCACCGACGGCTTCACCGGCAACGTCATCATCAAGACGGCCGAGGGCATGGCCAAGATGATGAAGACCTTCATCAAGGAAGAGCTGTACCGCTCCCCCATATCCATGTTGGGCGGACTGCTGGCCAAGGGGGCGTTCGACCGCATCAGCAAGCGCACCGATTACAGCGAGTTCGGCGGAGCGGTACTGCTGGGGGTGGATGGTGTGGTGATCATCGGGCACGGGCGCTCCAACGGCTGGGCGGTGCGCAGTGCCTTGCGGGTGGCCGCGCAGGCGGTCGCCAGCGGGGTGCTGGAGGACATCCGCCAGGACATCGCCGCGCAGATGGGCGCGGAAGAGGAAGCGGAAGAAGCCCTCGAATTATGAGGATACGTGATAACAGAAGGAGCGGTGCGGATTCATCATGGAAGTCGTCATCAACGAGAAGCTGGTCAAACGCGGGGAGATGATCGGCAAGTTCGCCAGCCTGGCCGGCCTGCTCATCCTGGCCGGCGGCCTGGTGGCGAGCTTCAAGGAAGAATACCTCTACCTCACCATGGCGGCCCTGGTCCTGGGCTTCCTGGTCAGCCAGATCGGAAGCTACAACGTCATGCGCTGGGCGCGCCACCCCCGGGCCGATGAAGTGCTGGCCAAAGCCCTCAAAGGGGTGGGCAAGCAGTTCAAGCTCTACAACTATTTTCCGCCGGCCGACCACGTGCTGGTGGGGCCGACCGGCGTCTTTGTCTTCCTCGTGAAACCCCAGGACGGCGAGATTTACTGCACCGGCCGGCGCTGGCGCCAGAAAATGACCCTCGCCCGCGCCCTGCTCTTCTTCGGGCAGGAGGCGCTGGGCAATCCGCCGGCCGACCTGGAAATGCTGATACAGAAGGTGCGGCAGTTGATCGCCGAAAAGCGGCCGGACCTGGGCGATGTGGCGGTGCGCGGCGCGGTGCTCTTCGGGAACCCGCGCGCTCGCCTGATCCTGGACGAGCCGGCTGTGCCGGCCCTGCGCCCCGACCAGGTGAAGCCTTTTGTCCGCCAGAGCGCCAACAAGCAGGGATACCTGACCGGCGAACAGCGCCGGGCTATCATCGAGATATTTGACGAGATCGTGCGCCAGAAAATGCCCCAATCCGCCTGACGCATTGGGGGAAAGAACAGCCAGACCATGAAGCTCAGCCAGTACCCACGGCCGAAAGGGGACAATGGGTGGGGGATTCACTGGTCCCCCAGCACCGTGCACCCCACGGGGGAGGCGCTGTCGCCCTGGATCGACGAGCTGGTGCGCATGCACATCAAGTGGGTCAAGGTGCTGGACGATGGGGACGGCTCATCGGTGGAACTGTGCCGCCGGCTGGTGCGCTACGACATCATGCCCATCGTGCGCATCTACCGCCCCCATCCCAACCCGGGCCGGCTGAGCCGGCGGGAGGAAGAGGCCATCCGCCGGCTGGTAGACGTCGGCGTGGTCTATTTCGAGACCAATAACGAGCCGGATATGCCGGCGGAATGGCAGTATGAGCGCCTTCCCCCCGACTGGATCTCCATCGTGGTGGACCAATTTATTTACGATGCCGACCGCGTCCTGGCGCTGGGCGGCCTGCCGGGCCTGCCGGCGCTCTCCGTGGGAAGCAAGGCCAACCTCGTCGAGATGGTGGTGCGCAAAGGCCGGGCGGACATCTTCGCCCGCGGCGCCTGGATCGCCGTGCATAATTACACCCTCAATCACCCGCTGGATTATCCCTATGACCCGGTGCACCAGGAAGGGGCGCCGCTGACGCGCCAGGAATACGAGCGCCACGGCGAGTGGGCCTGGGACGGCCAGCCGCGCCAGCTCATCAACCTGTGGCGCCGGCAGGGCAAACGCCCGGGGAGCACCATCGAAGAGGATTCGGACTGCTGGCGCTGTTTCGAGCTGGCCGACCTGATGGCGCGCGAGGCATTGGGCTACAGCGTGCCGGTCATCGGCACGGAAGGAGGCGCGGTCATCGGCTGGCGCGATGACCGGCGCTACCCGCGCGTGACGCCCGAGATCCACAAAGATTGGACGGTGCAGATCAACCGCTTCCTACAGACGCAGGCGCCGGCCTATTTCTTCACCACCTGCCACTGGCTGTTGGCCAACTTCCGCCTGGGGCATCACGTCATGGGCTGGGAGAGCCAGGCCTGGTTCAGCGACTGGTGGGAATCAGCCTTCGGCATCCGGGACCACCTGCCAGCAGTGGACGCCCTGCGCGACCTGCCCGGCGGCGAGCGCCTCTTTATCACGACGGACGCGGAGATCGTGGGGCAGGCGGCCGGCCCGCAGGGTCAGCCGGCCCATAACCTGCCTATCCGGCTGATCGCCGATGGCCAGGAGGTGGCGGTCGCGCACACCAACGCGCGCGGGCGCTTCCGCTTCAGCGAACTGCCGGCCGGCCGCTACGAACTGCGGGCGGACGATAATCCCGGGATCACGCTTCCCGTGCAGTTGGACGCCGGCGCCCGTCAGGAAGTGCACCTCACGATCCCGCACGGCCGGCAGTCCGCCGTGCGCGGACAGCTCCGCACACCAGGCGGCGAGCCGTGCGCCGGCGTCGAGGTGCGCCTGCTGGCCGGCGATGAGGAGCGCCGCACCATCACGGACACAGCGGGCGCGTTCCGCTTCGAGGGCCTGCCGGCGGGCACGTACACCCTGCGCGCCGGCGGCGGCTGTATCCAGGGCCTCTATCTGGACGGATGGAGCATTTGGGAGGGGGAGATGATCGTGCCCCCGCCGCCCCAGACACGCTTCGTGATAGCCGCCCGCCGGCTGTTGGAGCGCGAGGAAACCGCCGGCCGGCACATTTTCTTCGGACAGGTGTGGGATGAAAACGGCGAGCCGCTGAACGGCGTCACCGTGGAAATGGGCTGGGAGAACGCCGCACCGGGCACCCAGTTCCCGACCGCCCTCACCGGCGCAGACCCGCGGCACGGCGCCGGCTACTACGAGTTCACCAACACGCCGGGCACCTTTTTCCTGCGGGTGCGCGCGCAGGACGCCGAGAGCGAGACCGCCGAGGCTCTGGAGACGGCCGAGGTACCCGGCCGGCGCGGTGAGCCGATCTCCTACGAGGTCCATTTCCAGCGGGTGAAGGTCCCCGCCCCAGCCAGCCACAGCCTCATCCGGGTCGAGCTGGGCGGCGTCGAACATCCGCCGGCCGTGACCCTGCGGCGTGGGGAAGAGCATGCCGCCATCGAGCCATCCCGCCGGGAAGAGGGCGCTTTCATCTTTGAAGGGCTGAGCGCCGGCGAATACCAGGTGCTGGCGGCGGGCCTGGGGGAAATCGGCCGGATAAGCGTGGACGGTTGGAACCCCGGCTTCCTGCGCTTCCCCATGGGCAGTCAGGTGCGGGTGCGCATCAGCCGGCGCACCTTCGCCGGCGTCCTGCGGCTGGAAAGCCAGCGCTGGGGAGAACTGCGGCAGGCGCACGCCGAGCCGGGGGAAGAGATCCGCTTCACCGACCTGCCGGCCGGCACCTACCACCTGCGCTTTCAGGGCTGGCAGTCGCCCGACTTCGTCCTGGACGGGCAGAACAGCGTCTCCTTCCGGGATGTGGAGGCACAACAACCCTTCCACAGCGAGCTGTCGGGCCGGCTGTTGAACGCCGACGGCGAGCCGTTGGTCGGCCGGCGGGTCCTGCTCATGGACGCGGACGGCGCACTGCGGGGCGAACAGCGCACGGACCGCTTCGGGCGCTGTCGCTTCGCCGGCCTCGGCCCGGGCCGTTACACGCTGGTCATCGAGGAGCTGGGCATCTCGCAGGGGAATATCGTGCTGGACGGCCGGCAGAGCCGGGAGATCGAGCTGACGGCCCCCGCTGTCGTGCGCCCCAAACTGCTCGAGCATTATGTGCTCCTGCCGGCAAAGTCCCAGCCCGGCCCCTGGGTCAGCGTGCTTCTGCTGTCCGATTTTATCCGGCGCGCCGGCGCCGTGGTTGGCTTCAGCCTGCAAGAGGCACAGATGGCGCGCTACGTGACCATCGTCGCCGATGCCGACGAGATTGACGAGTCCGCGGAGCGCAGACTGCTCGATGCCGGCTGTGTCGTGCGGCGCCTGCCCGGGGAGAGCCACGCGCTGAGCAGTGCACTGCGGAGCACCCCTCTATGAGGCCCGATTTCTGAGGGAGGGAATGAACCTATGGTCCAACCGGTCAACAATGCGGAGTCCTACGGGGTGCGGATCGCGCCGGCGGAAGTGGGATTGGGCGAGACCTACTGGCGCGTGACGCGCGTGCACCATCTGACGCCGGCGGAGAACCGCGGCGGCCACCACCTCTTCCTGGACGTGTTGGACGAGTACGGTCAGCCGGCGGTGGGCACGCGCCTGCGCATCGCCTGGGAGGGGGGCGAGGAAGAGCTGGAAATCGAACCCACTGCTCCTGGAGAGCCGGGAGCTGTCTTCCCCCTCGGGCAGGGGCAGGTGTGCAGTGTGGAGGTGCTCGGCCTGCCCAGCGACCGGGTGCTCAACCTGCATACGGAGCATCCCGACGAGGAGGCCGGCAACGCCCTCTATCATCACTCGTTTTACCTGGTGTGGCAGAAGGCCATCAAAAAGGTGTTCGCCCATTATGTGCTCTTCGGCCCTCCCGATCATCCGCAGACTCAAGCCAACCTGATCATCGCCTTGGGATACATTTTGCGCTTTAAGCCGGCCTTCGGCTTCAAAGTGGAAGAGGCGGCGCTGGCCGAACGGGTCACCATCATCGGCGGGCCGGACGTTATCCCCGTGGAGGCGCAGGAGCGCCTGGAGGAGGCCGGCTGTTGGGTCTACCGCATCGAAGGGGACAGCCGCGCCATTGACCGCGTGCTGACCGACCTGCTCAAGCAGGGCATCCCCTTCCCCGAGTAAAGGGGCCGGCCTTCCCATGACCACTTTCTCCCGGCCGGCCGGACATCTCCTTCGCAAACTGCGGCATCCGGAAGCCGCCTGGCGGCTGGCGCTGGTACTGCTGGCCGCCGGCGCGCTGGCCGTGCGCCTTTGGCAGATCGGCTATCACAGCCTGTGGTTCGACGAGGCCGTCAGCGTCTTCTGGGCGCGCCAGCCGGCGCGCGAGATACTGGACGTCGGGCTCCACCTGATCCGCGACAAGCATCCGCCTGTCTACTACCTCCTCCTGCACTTCTGGACGCGCCTCTTCGGGTACAGCGAGGTCAGCGTGCGGCTGATGACGGTCTGCTTCGGCGTCATCATGCCGCCGGCGCTGGCCGTGCTGGGGAAAGAGGTGCTGGGCCGGCGGGCTGGGGTCATCGCCGGCCTGCTGGCGGTCCTCAATCCCTCCCTGGTCTGGTACTCCCAGGAAGTCCGCATGTTCGTGCCCTCGGCCGCGCTGGCCATCCTCGCCACCTGGTGCATGGTGCGGGGTTTGCGGAGCGGAAGGTGGGGCTGGTGGGCCGGCTATGTGGCGCTGACGACACTGGCCCTGTACTCCTATCTATATATCGCCTTCCTGCTCCCCTTCCAGGGCCTATATGCCCTGGCCTGGGCGCTGTATGCGGCGCGCAGGGAGAAAACACCCTTCATTCGCCGACTCCTGCCCATCTTGCTCGCGTTCGGCGCGGTGGCGCTGCTCTTTCTGCCCTTAGCCCTGCAGGCGCTGCAGGTCACCCATCAGGAGGCACAGCCCGGCCGGCCCTTCCAATCGTTCTTCCCCACGATGTGGCGCCTGTTGGGATGGTACACCGTCTGGAAGGCCCTCTGGCCGGCATCCTGGATACCTGCGGTTTCCGCCGGCGCGCTGGCCCTCCTGCTGGCCGGCATGCTGGCACCGACGAGCAAGCCCCTCGGCCGGCTGTTCCTCTGGCTGTCCATCGGTGTGCCCGTGCTCATCGGTGGGTTCCTGTTAGGCATCAACCAGGCCGTCTTTGCCGCGCCGCGCTATTTCCTCTTCGTGGTGCCTTTTATCTGCCTGGCATGGGGCGCCGGCCTGGCCTGGCTGATGGAGCGCCGCCGGCGGGCCGGCCAGCTCGCGCTGGCGCTGTGGGCGGCTGTGGCACTGCTGGCCCTGCCCGACAACTGGGCGCCGGAGAACCGGCGCGAGGAGTGGCGCGCCGCCACCGCGTACGTGGACGCCCACGCCGGCCCGAACGATGCCGTGCTCCTGCACCCCGGGTTTGTGCACGTCGCTTTCCGCTATTACGATACCCGCGGCCTGCCGCTGTTTTATCCCTTTGAGGGGGACATCACCTCTTTCGAGCAGATCAACGCCCCCCTGGAGGGCCTGGCCGGCCTCTACGACGTGATATGGCTGGTCACCTCCCACGAGGAACAGCCCGACCCCCAGCAGTTCGTCCGGCGCTGGTTCGAGGCGCGCTATCCGCAGGTGACGGAGCAGTTCCCCGCCGGCGTGGCAGTGCGCGGCTACGCGGTGCGCTACCGCCTGCAATCCCTGCCGGCCGACGCGGTGCCGGCGCACATCGTTTTCGACGGGCGGGTGCGCCTGGCCGGCTATCGGATCGACCAGACCAGCCTGCCGGCGCAGGACCATATCTATCATCCCCCCAGCAATTGGATCCATGTGACGCTGTATTGGAGCGCCTTACAGCCGCTGACGGAAGAATTCCGCGTCCAACTGCGGATGGAAGATGCATGGGGACAGGTCTGGGGGGACCGCCTGGAATGGCCGGGGGATGTGTTCCATCTCTATCCGCCGGCGCAGTGGCAGGTTGGCGAATTGGTGCGCCACGATATGGACGTCAATCTGAACCCGGTCACGCCGGCCGGCCAGTACCGCCTGGTACTGCGCATCGTGGGGGCGGATGGCCAGCCGCGGCCGGTCAATGAGCCGCCTGGAGAGACCTCGGTCGTGCTGAGCGCCATCACCATCACGGCGCCATAAGCAGGGCCGGCAGCGCAGACACGGCGGCCAAGCACTTCGTCCGCACCATTGTGGAGGACACCATGTCTCGACGCTCCACCCTCTGGCCCCTGTGTCTGCTGGTCATCCTGTGCATCACTGCTGTCGCCTTGGCGCGGGGCAATCTGCTGACCAATCCCGGTTTTGAAGCGGGAAAATCGGGATGGGTGTCACTAGCGGGGTCGTTTGAGGTTGTCTCCTCGCCCGTACATGGAGGGGCCGGCGCGGCCAAGGTGCGGGGGACCATCGCGCAGTACGTGGACAATGTGTACGCCGGCGCCGGCTACACCTTCACCGCCTGGACGGTGAAAAATGACCCAGCCGTCTCCTCGGTGCGCCTGGTGCTGGATTGGAAGGATGCCGGCGGGAATTCCCTGCGGCGCGATGCCTCCAGCCCGCTCAGCACGAACTCACCGGACTACCGCTTGCTCACGTTGGGGCCAGTGACCGCGCCGGCGGGTGCAAAGCGCGTGCAGGTGATTTTGGAGAGCGCCGGCTCCGGGTATTCCTATTTCGACGATGCGGCATTGGATATGACCAGCCCGCCGCCTACGGCCACCGCCACGCCCACAGCGACTGCCACGCCCCCGCCGGCCCCAAGCCCCACCCGTACCGCCACCGCTACACCGCCTCCCACCCCGACGCCCACCGCTCTGCCGGCCGGCGCGCTGACCATCAACGAACTGCTATACCAGCCGGCGCCATCTCCCGGGACGCCGGAAGCGCACCGCGAGTGGGCGGAGCTGTACAATGCCCTGCCGGTCGCCCTCAACCTGCGGGATTTTCGCCTGAGCGATGGGGAGGACACGGACGCCCTGCCGGCCTTCGTCCTGCCGCCAGGAGGATTCGTGGTCATCGTGGGTTCGCGCCAGGCCTTCCTGGCCGATTATCCCGGTTTCATCGGCCTCCTCATTGAATTGGGGGATGCGGAGCTGGGCAATGGGCTGAACAACGCCGGCGACGCGCTCATCCTGCGCGATCCGGTGGGCCGGCCGGTGGATGCCCTCTCGTACGGGGATGATGCCAGCGTGTTCGCCACCCCCTGTCCGCTGGTGGCGGCCGGCCATTCGTTGGAGCGGGAGCCGGCCGGCTGGGACACCGACCGGGCCGATGATTTTGTGGAGCGGGAAACGCCATCGCCGGGGGGCACGCCGGCGCCCACCCCGACGCTGACCCCGACCTCCACCGACACCGCGACCGCCACGCCAACCGCCACCCCAAGCGCTGTACCCAGCGCCGCACCCTCGCCCGCGCCGACGCACACCCCGACGCCGACGGCCACCGCGACGCCTGAACCCACTCCTCTGCGCTGTTTTCTGCCGCTCCTGCGCCGGGGTTAAAGGATGCCGAGGCCGCTCAGGACCGAGGAAACGCCGGCCATCAGCACCAGCAGAAGCGTGATGAGGCGGAACAAGCGAGGGTCCACCCGCCCGGACAGGCGCAGGCCGGCCCACGTCCCCAGGGCCAGCGCCGGCAATGCCGCCAGCGCGTACAGGCCGACTTGGCGCGTCATCAGGCCGTGATAGACATACAGCGGCAGGGTCACCACGTTCAGCGCCATGAAATAGGCCACCAGATTGGCGCGGAAGGCCCGCTTCTCCAGGCCCTGGTTGGTGAAAAAGAGGATGACGGGCGGGCCGCTCATACCGGTACTGCCATTGAGGAAGCCGCTGACCAGCCCCACCGGGATGGAGGCCGGCCCTTCCTGCCGGAAGGGCCGCTGAAAGCCCAGGAGGAACGCCAGGGCGAAGAGCGTGATAACGGCGCCAATGAAGCATTTCAGCGCGCCGGCGGAACCCCGGGCCAGGAAATAGGCGCCCGCCGGCGTCGCCGCGATGCCGGCCAGCGTCAGGAGCAGGATGCGGCGCGGCTGGACATCGCGCCAGGTAGCGAGGAGAAGGAACAGGCCGTTGGCCATGCTCATCAACAGCACCGCCGGCACCGCCGCCCGCGGCGACAGCAAGACCACCATGATCGGCGTCGCCACCAGCGCGAAGCCGAAGCCGGTCAGCCCATAGGTCAGGCCGGCGAGAAAGACGGCCGCCGCGCCCAGCAGGATTTGCCAGCCACTGTCAATGCCCAGCACCGTGATGGTTCCCATACTATTATGAGGTGACTGTCACCTTACAGGTGACAGTCACCTGGCTTTGCCCGGCCCGTTTAGCGGAACTCCGGCGGGCTGTAGTTGGGCGCTTCCTTGGTCAGGATGACGCTGTGCGGATGGCTCTCGATCAGCCCGGAGGAGGTTATGCGCACCCAGCGCGCCTTCTCCCGCAGTTCCCGCAGGTTGGCGGCCCCCACATAGCCCATGCCGGCGCGCACCCCGCCCACCAGTTGATAAATGAAGTCGGAGAGCTTGCCCTTGTACGGCACGCGCCCCTCGACGCCCTCCGGCACCAGCTTCACGGCGCCGCCCTGGCCGGTGCCGTAGCGGTCCCGGCTGAAATCGCTCATGGCGCCCAGACTGCCCATGCCGCGGTAGTCCTTGTAACGCCGGCCCTCGAACAGGATCAGCTCGCCGGGCGATTCGTCCAGGCCGGCCAGCAGGTTGCCCAACATGACGGCGTCCGCGCCGGCGGCCAGCGCCTTGACGATATCACCGGAGTACTTCAAGCCGCCGTCGGCGATGATGGGCTTGCCCAGCTCATGGGCGGCGCGGGCACAGCGGAAGATGGCGGTGAGCTGGGGCACACCAATGCCGGTGACCACACGCGTGGTGCAGATGGAGCCGGCGCCCACGCCGACCTTCACCACATCCGCGCCGGCCTGGATGAGGGCCACCGTCCCTTCGGCGGTGGCGACGTTGCCGGCGATGATGACCATCCTGGGGAAGCGCCGGCGGATCCAGTCCACCATTTCCAGCACGCTCCGCGTATGGCCGTGCGCGGTGTCAATGACGATAGCGTCCACGCCGGCCTCCACCAGCGCCTCCACCCGCGCCTGATGGGCCTCGCCCACGCCCACGGCCGCGGCGGCCAACAGCCGGCCCTTGTCATCCGTCGCCGCGTTGGGGTAATCCCGCTTCTTCATGATGTCCTTGACGGTGATCAGGCCTTTCAAATAGCCGTGCTCATCCACCAACGGGAGCTTCTCGATGCGGTGCTTCTGCAGGATGGCCTGCGCCTGCTCCAGCGTCGTGCCGATGGGCGCGGTGATCAATCCCTCCGAGGTCATATACTCTGAGACAGGCCGGTCCCATTCGGTGACAAAGCGGATGTCGCGGTTCGTCAGGATGCCCACCAGCTTGCCGCTGTCCTCGGTGATGGGGATGCCGGAGATGTGATAGCGGCTCATCAGCTCCTCGGCCTGCCGCAGGGTGGCCGTGGGCGGCAGGGTGATGGGGTCCACGATCATGCCGGACTCGGAGCGCTTGACCTTATCCACCTCGGCGGCCTGGTTCTCGATGGACATGTTGCGGTGGATGACGCCCAGGCCGCCCTCGCGGGCCAGGGCGATGGCCATGCGCGCTTCGGTGACGCGGTCCATAGCAGCGGAAAGGATCGGGATGTTAAGGCGGATGGCCGGCGCCAGCTCCGTGGCCACCGAGACCTCCGTCGGCAGGACCTCCGAATAGCCCGGCTCCAGCAGGACATCATCGAACGTCAGCGCTTCCTCGAAAAACATCGCATCGCTCATATGATCCTCCTCACACAGGTGTGTGTTCTCTGCTCATCCCGTCATTTCGGCGGCGGCACCTCGCCGGCGATCAGCCGGCGCAGTGCCTCGACGTACAGCCGATGCTCCACGGCATGCACGCGCGCCTCCAGCGCCTCCAGCGTGTCCTCCGGGTAGATGGGCACCTCCTCGCTGACGATCACCGGCCCACAGTCCACCCCCTCGTCCGGCACAAAGTGGATCATGACCCCGGTGTGGGTGATGTGCCCCTCCCGAAAGGCCTGATAGGCGCGGGCGATGGCATCGGTGCCGGGGAACTGCCCGGGCAGGGCCGGGTGCAGGTTGATGACGCGGCCGGGGAAGCGCTGGAGGAACGCGTTGCTGAGGACATGCATCCAGCCGGCCAGGGCGATCCAGTCGGGGGAGTAGCCGGCGACCAGTTCGGCCAGGTCCGCATCATACTGCCGGCGGCCGCGCCCATCCTGCAGATAGGGCTTCAGCGGGAAGTAGACGGCCGGGATGCCGGCGCGCTCCGCCCGCACCAGGCCGTAGGCGTCCTTCCGGTTGGAGATCACAACGACAACGCGGGCCGGCAGTTGGCCCGCGTCACACGCATCGATAATCGCCTGGAGGTTGGAACCGAACCCGGAAATCAGCACAGCAATGCGTGCTGTCGGGGTTGAATGGCCGTTCATCGCTGTGCTCTGCCTCATCTCTCTATGCCCACCAGAATCACCTGCCGCCGGCCAGGCACCAGCTCGCCGATGACCTTCAGCTCCTTCTCCAGCTCCAGCGCCCGGCGGGCATCCTCCTGGGATACCACCGCCACCATGCCGATGCCCATGTTGAAGACGTGGTACATCTCCGCCGCATCCACGCCGCCCTTCTGCTGGATAAGGCGGAACAGCGGCGGCACCTCCCAGGCGCCGGCGTCAATCCGGGCATCCAGCTCCGCCGGCAGGACGCGGGGGATGTTGTCGAAAAATCCGCCGCCCGTGATATGCGCTAGCGCCTTGATGGATATCTCTTCCCGCAGTCGGCGCACCAGCGCCAGGTACGAGCGGTGGGGCGCCAAGAGCGCCTCGCCCAGCGGGCCGATGCCCTCGAACTCTCGATCCAGCGGGGTATCGGCAAAGATACGCCGGATGAGGGAATAGCCGTTGGTGTGCGGCCCGCTGGAGGGAAATCCCAGCAGGAGGTCGCCGGCGCGCAGGTCGCGGCGCGGGAGCATCTCCCCGCGCTCCACCAAACCCACGATCGTGCCCACCAGGTCGAACTCACCCGGCGCATAGACGCCGGGCATTTCGGCGGTCTCGCCGCCCAGCAGGACACAGCCGGCCTGCCGGCAGGCTTCCGCAATGCCCGTCACCACTTCGGCCACCATCTCCGGCTCCAGATGGTCCGAGGCGATGTAGTCCAGGAAGAAGAGCGGCTCGGCGCCCTGCACCAGGATATCGTTCACGCTGTGGTTGACGATGTCATGGCCGATGGAGCGGTAGCGCCGCATGGCCGCGGCGAGCTTAGTCTTGGTGCCGACGCCGTCGGTGGAGGCAACCAGCGCCGGCGACCGATAACCTTTCAGGCTGGAAACGTCGAAGACGCCGCCGAAACTGCCGATGCCGGCCAGCACGGCCGGCGTATAGGTGCTCTGCACCGCCTGGCGCATCAGCTCCACGGCGCGGTTGCCGGCCTCGATGGAAACGCCGGCGGCCTCATAGGCACTGCGCTTACGCGCCATCTCTTCCTCCTGCGGCCATGGCTTGCACGGCGGACTGGCCGATATCGCGGCGGTAGTGCATGCCCTCAAAGGAGATGTGCTGGACCGCCTCATAGGCGCGGGCGACGGCATCCGGCAGGGAAGGAGCAACGGCGGTAACGTTCAGCACGCGGCCGCCGTTGGTGACGATCTGCTGGCCGGCGCGGCGTGTGCCGGCGTGGAAGATGAGCACGCCCTCCAGCGCCTCGGCGCGCTCCAGCCCCTGGATGACCATCCCCTTTTCATACGGGCCGGGGTAGCCGCGCGAGGCCAGCACCACGGTGACCGCGGCCGCCGGCTTGACCGCCAGCCGCGCATCCTTCAGCTTGCCGGCGATGCAGGCCTGGATGAGTTCCACCAGGTCGCTCTCCAGCAGGGGCAGGATGACCTGGGTCTCCGGGTCACCGAAGCGGCAGTTGAATTCCAGCACGCGCGGGCCTTGGGCGGTAAGCATCAGGCCGGCGTACAGCACCCCCACATACGGGATGCCCTCTTTGCGCAGGCCGTCCACCGCCGGCTGAAGGATGGTGCGCTGAATCTCCTCCAGCAGTTCCTGGCTCACGAAGGGCACCGGCGCATAGGCGCCCATGCCGCCGGTATTGGGCCCCTGGTCACCATCGAAGGCGCGTTTGTAGTCCTGCGCCGGCGGAAGCACCGCCACTGTGCGGCCATCGGACAGCGCCAACACCGAAAGCTCCTGTCCGTACAGCCGCTCCTCGATGACCACCTGCTCGCCGGCCTCGCCGAAGGCGCGCCGCACCAGCATCTCATAGAGCGCTTTCTCTGCCCGTGTGCGGTCCTCCGGCACAAAAACCCCCTTGCCGGCGGCCAGGCCGCTGGCCTTGACCACCACCGGAAAGTCCACCCGACGCAGGTACTCCAGCGCCTCCTGGTAATCCTCGAACACGGCGAAGCGGGCCGTGGGGATTTTATGGCGCTCCATGAAGGCCTTGGCGAAGGCTTTGCTGGCCTCGATCTGGGCGCCGGCCTGCGTCGGACCGAAGATGGCCAGCCTGCGGCGCAGAAACGCATCCACAATCCCCAGGGCCAGGGGCGCCTCCGGCCCGACAATGGTCAGGTCAATGCCGATGGTCTCGGCGAAATCCACAAGCTCGTCCACATTTTCGGCGTTCAGCGGGACATTGCCGCCGGCCAGCCCGCGCCGCTCGACCAGCAGATCGGTGCCGGCGTTGCCGGGCGCCACCCATAACCCCTTCACCAGCGGAGATTGGGCGACTTTCCAGGCCAGCGCGTGTTCACGGCCCCCGGAGCCGATGATGAGCACCTTCATGGGATTCCTCTTCTCCGCTCAGACGATGGCATCCTCGAATTCCAGTTTGGTGAAGCTCTCGTCCAGGCCGGTGGGGTAGTCGCCGGTGAAGCAGGCGTTGCAGTAGCCGGATTCCGCGCCGATGGCCTTCATCATGCCCTCCAGGGAGATGTAGGCCAGGGTATCGGCGCCGATATGCCGGCGGATCTCCTCCACAGACAGCCGCGCCGCAATCAGGTCCTGATCGCGCGCCATGTCCACCCCCATGAAGCAGGAGTGGGTGATGGGGGGAGAGGCGACGCGCACATGCACCTCGACGGCGCCGGCCTCTCGAAGCAGGCGGATCAGTGGGCCGGAGGTGGTCCCCCGCACGATGGAATCATCCACCAGCACCACCCGCTTGCCCTCCAGGTTGCTGGGCAAGGGGTTGTATTTGAGCCGCACACCCTCGCGGCGCAGTCGCTCGCTGGGCTGGATGAAGGTGCGGCCGATATAGCGGTTCTTGATGAGGCCTTCGGTGAAGGGCAGGCCGCTCTCCTGGGCATAGCCGATGGCGTGCGGGGTGCCGCTGTCCGGCACGGCGATGACGATATCGGCATCCGCCGGCGCCTCGCGGGCCAACTGCCGGCCCAGCTCCTGCCGCACATTGTGCACTACCTTCCCGTCGAAAATGCTGTCCGGGCGGGCGAAATAGATGTGTTCGAACGTGCACAGGGCGCGCTTGCGGGGCGGCGCGCCGGTCTCCGCATGAAGGCCGTTGGCGTCCAGGCGGATGATCTCGCCGGGTTCCACCTCGCGCACGAATTTGGCGCCGATGGTGGCCAGGGCACAGCTCTCCGAGGCCAGGCACCACCCTTCGCCGTTGAGCCGGCCGATGACCAGCGGGCGGAAGCCCCAGGGATCGCGCACCCCGAAGACGGCATTACGGGTCAGGATGGTCAGCGAGTAGGCGCCGACCGCCTGGGCCATAAAGGTGCGGATGCGGGTGATCCAGTCACCGACGCCGCCGGCGAGCATCAGGGTGATGATCTCGCTGTCCGAGGAAGAGGTCAGGCCCACACCGCGCTGGAGCAGGTCGCGGCGCAGAAGGGGCGCGTTCACCAGGTTGCCGTTATGCGCCACCCCCAGCGGCCCCAGCATGGTCTCGATGAGGTAGGGTTGGGCGTTGCGCAGGGTCGGACTGCCGGTGGTGGAATAGCGGTTGTGCGCGATGGCGAGATGCCCGCGCAGATGGTGCAAGTTCTCTTCCGTGAAGACCTGCGCCACCAGGCCCATGCCTTTATGGATGTGGGCGGTCTTGCCGTCGGAGACGGCGATGCCGGCGCTCTCCTGGCCGCGGTGCTGGAGAGCATAGAGCGCGAAGAAGCTCAGGCGCGCCACGTCCTCGCCGGGGTAATAGATGCCGAAGACGCCGCATTCCTCCCGGGGTCGGTCATCCTGTTCCCAATTTTCCCATTCCCAGACCATGCTCCACCTCACTTTCCCGCCAACTTTTCGCTTCCCCTGGGTGGAACGGATGAGTTCAACGCAGTGATTGGTCGTCGGCGATCAAACGCCGGCGCTGTTCCTCCTGATACAGGCGTACAGCCTCGCGCCGGCCGAGGATTTTGGCCGCCAGGAGCGCCGCGCCTTCCGGCTCCAGCACCAGCGCCGGCGCCACCCCCGACGGCATGCGCAGGGAAGAGAAGATGTCGGCGCCGGCGAAGCGCTCCGAATAGGGCGGACAGGCGATGACCGGCACGCTCACCGCCGCGTCCACCATGCCGCTGAGGGCATTACTGCGGCCGGCGATGGTGATGTACAGGCGCGGCTCGCCCTGGGCCTCGTAGCCGGCCAGCATCTCCAGCAGGTAGGCCGGGCTTTTATGGGCCGAGGCCACTCGCATCTCCCACGAGATATCGAACTGCCGCAGTGCCTCCGCCACCTTCTCGGCATGCGGCAGATCGGCTTTGGACCCCATAATGATGACCACGTCCGCCATGGCTCACAGCTCCCGCAGGGCGTTGATGACGCGCGGTTCGGCCGGGTACTCGGCCGGCACGAACTCCATGCCGGTGAGCATTTCGTATACTTGAATGTAGCGCAAACTGGCCAGGACCGCCAAATTCGCGTCCCATGCCGGCGGTTCCCCGTCGCCCCGATAGCCCCGCTCGGCGTACCACAGCCGCACGAACTCCTTGTCGAAGTTGTCCGGCTCCTCGCCGGCGGCGAACCGGGCTTCGTACGTATCCGCCCGCCAGAAGCGGCTGGAATCGGGCGTATGGATCTCATCAATAAGCATGAGCTGACCGTCCTCCGTGAGGCCGAACTCGTACTTGGTGTCGACCAGGATCAACCCGCCGCGTCGCGCCATCTCCTGCCCCCGTCGGAACAGGGCGATGGCCGCCGTCTGCACCTGCTCCCAGACCGCCGGCGCCACCAGCCGGCGCTCCACCACCTCCTGGCAGGTCAGCCGCTCATCGTGGCCCGTAGGCCCCCCCTTGGTGGTGGGCGTGATGATGGGTTCTGGCAGGGGCTGGTTCTTCCGCAGTCCCTCGGGGAACGTATAGCCGTAAATGTGGCGCTCTCCCTGGGAATAGCGGTACCAAAGCGCGGTCTGCGTCACGCCGGTGATGTAGCCGCGCACGATGACCTCTACCGGCAGGGCCTGACATTCCCGCACCACCATCACGTTGGGGTCCGGGCAGGCCAGCATGTGATTGGGGATGATGTCGCGCGTGCGCTCGAACCAGAAGGCGCTCAACTGATTGAGCACCTGGCCCTTATAAGGCACCAGGCCCAGCACGCGGTCGAAGGCCGACAGCCGGTCGGTAGTGACCAGGATGCGCCGGCCCGGCCGCAGGTAGATATCGCGCACCTTGCCGCGCATATCCGGCGGATACGCCGGGTCGGAGATGCCGGCGAAAGCATGGGGTAGTACTCGGCGGATCTCTGCTTCGGTCAGCCGCACGTTATCCCTCCTCTTGTCGATCCTGGATGTGCTTGCGCAGGACAGCAGCCATGGCGCGCGCCAGTTGGGGGGCATCCCCCACGTAGTCGGCCGCCTCCAGCAGGGCGCGGATGCGCCGCGCCGGCAGGAGCCGGGTGAACGCCGGCTCACTGCTGAGCCGTTCGGCCAGCGGGTTGGGCCGGCCGGCGGAAACTTCGGCCCAGGCCGCCATACTGTGCTCGCGAATGACCTCGTGCAACTGCTGGCGGTCGCCGCCGGCCTTCACCGCCTCCATCAGCAAGCGCTCCGTGGCGGCGAACACGCCGTAGCGCTCCAGGTTGCGCGCCACCGCCGCCTCATTGATCTGGAGCCCCCGCACAATGCGGTTGGCGCGGCGCACTATCTCGTCGGTGCAGAGGAAGGCCGCCGGCAGGACCAGCCGGCGGTTGGCCGAATCGTCCAGGGTGCGCTCCAGGAGCGAATGCGCGGCGTCGTCCCACAGCACGCGCGGCAGGGCCGCCACATAGCGCGCCAGGCTGTCGATATTCTCGGCGTTGACCGGGTTGCGCTTGAAGGGCATGGCGCTGGAACCGACCTGCTGAGCGCCGAAGGGTTCGGACCATTCCCCGATGGCCGGCGACTGGAGCACCCGCAGGTCAAAGGCGAAGCGGTAAAGGGTGCCGGCCAGGCCGGCCAGCGCGTTCAGCACCGCCCAGTCCTGCTTGCGTGGATAGGTCTGTGTGGCGACGGGGTAGGCCCGCAGTCCCAGTTTGTCCATGACACTGCGCTCCAGCCGGCGCGCCCCAACCCGCCCCAGGAGCTGGACGTAGGAGGCGGCGGTGCCCACAGCGCCCTTGAGGCCCTTGCCGCGGATTTGGGCATGGAGCCGGCGCAGTTCCAACAGGTCAAAGAGCAGGTCCTGGCCGTACTGGGCCAGGCGGTAGCCGATGGTGGTGGGTTCCGCCGGCTGTAAATGGGTGAAGGCCATGGCCGGCGTGTCGGCCCAGCGCTCGATCTGCTCGGCCAGGCCGGCGATCAGCTCCTCCAGGCGGGCAATGAGCAGTGCCAGGGATTCCCGCAGACGGAGAGCATCGGCGTTGTCCTCGATATCCATGGAGGTAGCGCCCAGGTGGATGATGGGGCCCCCAACCGGACACTGCTCGGCGAACACCTTGACCTCCGCCATCAGGTCATGGTGGATGAGGCGCTCGATCTCTTCCGCCCGCGCCAGGTCAATCTCGTCCATGTGGGCGCGCAGGTCCTCCACCTGCTCGCGGGAGACCAGCCCCAGCTCGGACTGGGCTTCGGCCAGGGCCACCCAGATGCGGCGCCACAGCCGGCGCTTATACACCTCGCTCCAGATGCGCCGCATTTCCTCCGAGCCGTAGCGCCAGGTCAATGGGGAAAGGAAGGTCGTATGGTCAAACGCGGTCATGGTTCACATCTCCGCGGCGTAGCGCACGCCGTTGATGAAAATCTGCAGTCCCAACCCTCCCCGGCCGTCATGCGGCCAACGGGGGTGCTGATAGCGGACGATGTAATCTTCCGGATGGGGCATCAGCCCCAGCACATTGCCGGCCGGGTTGCAGATGCCGGCGATATCCCCCTCCGAGCCGTTGGGGTTGGCGGGGTACCGGCCGCCGGCCGGCGTCCCATCCTCTTGTGCATAGCGCAGGGCTACCAGGCCCCTGGCCTCCAGCGCCGGCACCCGGTCCGAGATAAAGCGCCCCTCCCCGTGCGCCACCGGGCAGACGATAGGCCCCTGTATGCCGCGGGTGAAGACGCAGGGACTGCGCGGGTCCGGCAGTAAGGTCACCCAGCGGCACTCGAAATGGCCGGAGGCATTGAAGGTCAGCGTCGCCGGCCCCAGCCCGGCATCCCCGGGCAGGAAGCCGCTCTTCAACAGGGCCTGGAAGCCGTTGCAAATGCCCAGCACCGGTTTGCCGGCGGCGATGAAAGCGGTCAGCTCGTCCTTCAGATAGTGGCTGAGGTCCAGGCTGAGCACCTTGCCGGCGCCCAGCGCATCGCCGTAGGAGAACCCGCCGGGGATGATGACCATCTGATAATCGGCGAGCCGGCGTTCGCCCCTGCGCAGTTGGTGCACATGCACAATCTCGGGGTTCCCGCCGGCCAGCTCGCAGGCCCATGCCGTCTCCCGATCGCGGTTGGTGCCCGAAGCATGTAGGATGAGAATTCTCGGCTTCAGCATGCGGCCCCTCGCCAGTACCTCCATAACTCTTCGACCGTCAGGTTCACCAGCTCCTGCCTGCAACAGCGGATCACGAGCCGGCCGTCCTCCTTCACTCGGCCGATTTCGGCGGCCGGGTGGCCGGCCAGCAGTTCCAGAAACGCCTGCCGGTTCTCCGGCGCCACCTCCACCAGCAGACGGCCGTTGCTCTCGCTGAACAGACGCTCCTCGACGGTGAGGATGCCCTCCATCGGCAGGGCATCCAGGTCCAGCTCCAGACCCAGCCGGCCGGCGATGCACATCTCGGCGGCGGCCACCGCCAATCCTCCCTCGCTCAGGTCGTGGCAGGCGCGCACCAGGCCGGCGCGCATGGCGCGATGGACGGCGCGGTAGCGCTCCAGGCCTTGCTGGGGCAGGCCGGGGGGTTCGCCGGCGCCATCGGTGCCGGTGAGCAGGGCATAATGACTGCCGGCCAGCTCGCGCCGCGTCTCCCCCACGATGAAGAGCAGGTTGCCCGGGGATTTGAGCGCCATGGTCACCGCGCCGGCGATATCCGGAATGATGGACACGGCGGAAATGAGCAGGGTGCCCGGGATGGGCGTCGGCCGGCCGTCCGGCCCGATGTATTCGTTGTTGAGGCTGTCCTTGCCGGAGATAAACGGCGCCTGATAGGCCAGGGCGGCGTCGCGGCATCCCTCTGCGGCCCGCACCAGCCGGCCCAATTCCTCAGGCCGGCCGGGACTGCCCCAACAGAAATTGTCCAGCAGGGCGATGGTATCGGGATCCGCCCCGACAGCCACGGCGTTGCGCACCGCCTCGTCCACGCAACTGATGGCCATGGCGTACGGGTCTATCTTGCCGATCTGCGGGTTGATGCCCAGGCTCAACACCAATCCCCTGGTGTGTTTCCAGGTCATAAGGGGCTTGAGCACTACTGCATCCGATGGGCCGTCGTCGCGCACGCCCACCAGCGGCTTGATGATCGTGCCGCCGCCCACCTCATGGTCGTAGCGGCGGATGGTATCCTCCTTGGAAGCGATGGAGGGGTGGGCGAGAAGCGCCGGCAGGGCCTGCTGTGGGGGCAGGGCCGGCGTCGGGGATGTCGGATGCGCCGGCCGGCGGCCCCGCCATATGGCTTGCAGACGCCGGCGCGGCAGGCCGTGATGCAGAAATTCCATGGAAATGTCGCCCACCACCTTCTCGCCGTAGCGCACCACCAGCCGGCCGGTATCGGTGAACTCCCCGATATCGGTGGCTTCCACCCCCCAGTCGCGGCATAACCGCTCCAGCTCGGGCCATTTCGCCGGCGGCACGGCCAGCACCATGCGCTCCTGCGCCTCGCTGAGCCATATCTCCCAGGGCTTCAGGCCGGGGTACTTCAGCGGCACGCGCTCCAACTGCACCCGCGCGCCCGTATGCTGTCCCATTTCGCCGACGGCGCTGGAAAGCCCGCCGGCGCCGCAGTCGGTGATGGCGTTGTACAGCCCGCGGTCGCGCGCCAGGCAGACCACCTCCATCACATCCTTTTCCACGATGGGGTCGCCGATCTGTACGGCGGTGCCGGCCACCTGACCGGTCTCATGGGTCAGGGCCTCCGAGGAAAAGGTGGCGCCGTGCAGGCCGTCGCGCCCGGTGCGCCCCCCGATGACCACGATGCGGTCGCCGGGCTGGGCCTGCCGGCGGTGCCGGCCCTTGGGAGCGATACCCACACAGCCCACATACACCAATGGGTTGGCCGTGTAGCTTTTATCGTACAGGATGGCACCGCTGACGGTGGGCAGACCGAGCTTATTGCCGTAGTCCTCGATGCCGCTGATGACGCCGGCCTGAATGCGGCGCGGATGCAGGCTTCCTGCCGGCACCTCTTCCATGGGCAGGTCCTGCGGGCCGAAGCAGAGCACATCGGTCACGGCGATGGGCCGCGCCGATACCCCAATAATGTCCCGCACCACGCCCCCGACGCCGGTGTTGGCTCCGCCGAAGGGTTCCAGCGCGCTGGGATGGTTATGGGTCTCTACCTTAAAGGAAACCTCGTACTCATCGTCAAAGTCAATGATGCCGGCATTGTCCACGAAGGCGGAGCGCACCCAGGGTTTGCCCACCGCCTCGGTGGCCGCGCGAATGGTACTGCGGAGAAGCCCATCGATGAGCCGGCGCTGGCCGGCCTCGTCCTCGAACTCGATGAGGGCCTTGAAGGTCTTGTGCACACAGTGTTCCGACCAGGTCTGTGCCAGCGTTTCCAGTTCCAGGTCCGTAGGGGCGCGCCCCAGGCCGGCGAAGTAATCGCGGATGGCGCGCATCTCCTCCAGATTCAGCGCCAGCAGGCGCTGGCGGCTGATGGCCAGCAGTTCCTCGTCGGAAAGCCCCTCCAGCGGGATCTCCAGCGCCTCGTCCGAGGCCTCGGCGGTGTGGATGAAGGCCGGCGTCATCTCCCCCAGGTAATAGTGCTGGATGGTGGGGTTGCTGAGGAGCTTCTGGGCCAGGAGATGCACGTCCGCCTCGCGCAGGTCGCCGATCAGCTCATAGCGCTGGCCGGTGGCGACCTCGATGTCGGTGATGCCCCAGATCTCGCCGGCGACCTTCACCACCTGATGCGCTACCGGGTCGGTCACCCCAGGATGCAGGCCGACCTCCACCACCCAGCCGTCGCCGCGCGGGGTGGGGTGCGGGGAGGGGCCGGCGATATACTGCCAGGTTGCGGTTTCGATGACAGGGTCGGCCAACAGGGAGGTGCAGAGCAGGTCAAGCTGGGAGGGTTGGAGGTTGCCGCGGATAAAGTACAGGGTCTGGAAGCGCACGTCGCGGAGCCCGGTGATACCCAGGCTTCGCGCGTCGTGAATGAGATCGCGTGCCCTGTGGGTATGCACCCGGCCGTTGGGCTGAATGGTGATCCGATAGTACATGGCGTCGATATGCACCCTATGGTCCAGCGTGACGGATATGGTGGATGAGGAATGCTGGCAAAAGAGAAAAAGGCCAACCTAGAGCAGTTGGCCTTCGTTGCCGGCTATCATCCTCGCAGGGAAAAGTGTAACATATCGGCGCCTGGGCGTCAAATTTCGCGGGGCCGGCTGACCTAGAAACAGCCCAATTGGCAGGGGGTGATGCGCAGTCCCATGGCATCCGCGGTGTTGCCGACCACCAGCCGCTCCACGTTCAGCTCGCGCGCGATGTCCCAGAGAGTGCGGCAACTGATGCGGCCGTCCCGCTCGCGCGCCCGCAGGCGCGCCTCGATCTCGGAGTCCAGGCGCGTCATCGGCCGCAGGAGCTTGGATTTCCCCTCCGCCTTCGGCCCATAGCCGAACAGCCCAAGCTGGCAAAGGGTGATGGGTATCTGCATCTGGTTCAGCATTTCCCCCACCTTTTGGGGTGAGACATCGAGTTCCCAGGCCACCGCATGGGCGGCCGTGCAGGGCATGGTATTGTCATGCGCGCGCTCGCGAATTCTCTGAGCTAAACGGTCCATCCGTATCCTCCCCTATTCATGACACATCCGATTGTAGATTGACAAAGTAGGAGTCCCAGGCGGCGTCAATCAATTCGGGCGTCAGGCGCGGCGGGACCCCCCGATAGCGCGCGATGCCGACCAGGTGTTCGATGAGATCCCGGGGATGGCAGGCGCGCAGTTTGATGCCCGGCTTCAGGTAGTGCTCTTTGAGCAGGTACGCCAGGCCCTTATCGTCATAGGGGACGCCGCGCTGGGCGCAGACGCGCTGGAATATCTCGCGGTACTGGTCCAGGGTCGGGTCTTTGATGTAGATTTTGTGCTGGATGCGGCGCAGGAAGGCCTCGTCCACCAATTGCGCCGGCGAGAGGTTGGTGGAGAAAATCAACAGCACGTCGAAGGGCACTTCGATCTTGCGCCCCGTATGCAGGGTCAGGTAATCCACCCCTTTTTCCAGCGGCACGATCCAGCGGTTGAGGAGGTCCTCCGGGCGCGCCAACTGCCGGCCGAAATCGTCGATCAACAGCATGCCGCCGTTGGCCTTGAGCTGGAAGGGCGCGTCATAGAACAACGAGACTTCATTGAAAATAAGGTCCAGGCTGTTGAGCGTCAGCTCGCCGCCCACGATGATGTTGGGCCGGCGAATCTTGATCCAGCGCCGGTCAAGGTGGCGATCATTTTCATCGTCCTGCACCGCCCGATGATTGACCACATCATACAAGGTGACGATATGCCCGCCGATCACCAGTGCCTGGGGAATATAAATGGTCCCCTTCAGGATAATACTGCCGATGGCCTCGGCGATGGATGTTTTGCCATCGCCCGGGGGGCCGAAGAGGAAGATCGATTGGCCGGAGTTGATGGCCGGCCCCACCCGGTCGATGATGCTCTCATCCAGCACCAGGTGGGAAAGGGCCTCGCGCACCATGGCCGGCGTCACGAAGATGTTGCGCACCGATTGGGCACGCACCGCCTCTTTGTAGCGCTCCAGCGGCACGGGGGCCGGCCCCACATAGCGCGAGCGCTCCAGCAGTTCGCGCGCCCGCTCCCCACCTCGTTCGGTAATGGCGTACAGGTAGGCCGACTCGCGCAGGGCGCCGCTGGAGCCTTTCACCTCCACCAGGCGCTCCCGCTTGAGGAACTCCAGCACCTGGTCAATGACGCCGGTGAAGGGCAGGCAGACCGCGTCGGCGATGGCAGCCGCCGGCATATACCCCTCGTAGTACAGGGTCTTGAGCACCAGGTCGGCGATCAGTCCCATGTTGAGGCCGGTTTCCTCAACGGTACGCGGAGCAGAGGGGAAAAAGCTTCCCTGCAGAGAGGTGAGTTCCATGTCAGGACGCGCCTGTGCCATATATCATCCTCAAACTCGGTGCGTTTGTGCGCTATTATACCACAGCGGGGCAGGGTGTCTATTCTTCGCCGGCGCATCAGGAAAACGGCAGGTGACAGCCATCGGGGCGATGACTGTC
>Ga0078972_1007574_pt1 | contig 23980 bp, 16 predicted proteins | sample YelNatPaOPGAMG01_FD_67568 | JGI IMG/M metagenome (GOLD analysis project Ga0078972, IMG submission 67568) | Hot spring thermophilic microbial communities from Obsidian Pool, Yellowstone National Park, USA - OP-RAMG-01 (SPADES assembly) (version 2) | ecosystem: Environmental > Aquatic > Thermal...
AATACATTGATTGCATTGAACCACCCTTCAAATCAGCCGCAGTTGCCTTTGGTTCAGCACTTCACTCAGCAGTTGCATACCTCGGAGAAGCTAAAATGAAAGGAGATGAAATAAATGCTGGAAAATTACTATCGGTTTTTCGAGCGGACTGGGAAGCACAGAAATGCGATAAAATCGTTTTTAACGGTGAAAGTGAAGAGGAACTTTTGAGCAAAGGAGTTGCACTGCTCAAACAGATTCACGAAGAAGCAGTTAACTGGAAAGTGCGAGGTGCAGAAGTCCCCTTTCAGGTGCCAATAATTGACCCTTCAACTGGTGAAGCAATCGTTCCTGTGAATATTATGGGATTTTTCGACCTGGTTATTGAACCTGATACTATTATTGAATTGAAAACATCCGTCCGAAAATGGGATGAAGAGAGCATAAAAAACAACATTCAGGTAAGCATTTATGGTTATGCTTATAAACTTCTCTCTGGTCGTGATGCAAATCTTCAAATTAAGGTCCTGCTAAAACAAAGGAATCCGAGGATAGAAACCTACCCTACAACCCGTTCAGATGATGCTACCCGCTGGTGTCTGAATCTCATAAGGGAGATTTATGAAAGCATTGAGAAAGGAGCATTTCATCCTACCCCTGGATGGATGTGCGCGGATTGTGAATACGCAGAACTTTGCAAAAGCAAAATTTTAAAGTGAGGTATAAAATGGTCGAAATCAATGAATCGTTTGTGAGTAAAGGAAGTAGCAGTATAAATTCTGGAGATGTCGGGCAAATAGTTGGAAAGGAGAGAATCATCCACAAGAAACTCAAGAGTCTTGACCCGAAAAAATACAAAGGCTTTGCAGGAGAGATAAGGCTACTATTCTCAATGCTCAAGGACTACTGGAACGGTGAATATAGAGAAATCCCCTGGATTGTGATTTGTGCCATTGCCTTTGCCCTCCTCTATTTCATCAATCCCTGGGACTTAATTCCCGATTACATTCCCGGCTTTGGATACCTCGACGATGCGGCTGTCGTCAAAATAGTCCTTTCAAGCATAAAACATCAGGTAAAGCAATACCGCAACTGGAAATTCTACAGGGTCTAAGAGGAACCCCCAAATCCTCTTTTTTTACCTTTCCTTAAAAATTGCCGCGATAATCGATTTAATCGCATAGTGAAGGGAAAGAGAAAATGAAGTCAACCTTTGTTAGGAAAAAGGGGATTTATGGTAAACTTTGATTATCGTTTTAAAAATATCTACTCAAGCATGCATATATAAAGAACTCACCGAGTGCCAAAGAAAGAGAAACGGAATCATTTAGAACATGACATCGGGAGTGAAAGGTAATAATGTCCTCGTCATTCGCGATTTTCCACTTTATCTAAACATGTTTGCCTAATGGTAAAAACATTATGCTATTCCATATTCAATATTTTCGTGAAATAATTCATACCTATAAAATAATAATAAATAATATTATTTTGTTCCAAATTCAACATTAAATTCTCTTATAGCACCATTTTTTTCAATTAACAATTTACCACTTTTCCCAGCCAAAGAACCATTTGGGCATGAGATATCATATTCTCCACCACTAAAAATAATATCATATTTCTCTTTTTGCGTATTGCATTCCATTGATTTAAAAGATACTGTCACATTTTCAATAAAACTAATTCCCGTGGGCAGCTCAATAAGAAGTTTATAAAAATAAAATTTTGCATCGTCACTCCCTCCCCAGTTTCCCATATCTTGGTCGTACCTTATTAATATTCCATCCAATTCTTTTTTAGACCTTTCAAATGTATTAACCGTATTTATTCCATGATATTTGCCTTGGTTTGAGAATGCATTTATTTCCCACTTATCAACCCATTCAGGTGCCTGACCGGGATATCTATATGCTATTCCTGGCATATTAATTATTTTTTCTAATACCTTCTGTTGCTCCTCGTCTCCATTTTTTAAAATTTCAATAATTGTTTTAGTAATTGACTTAACGCAACTAAATGGAATATAGATATTCTCGTTCCTAGTAAAGTGAGGAATGTAAATGTATTCTATGGTATTGATTCTTTCCCCACGTCCATCCGATCCAAGTATTTTTACTTCAATAATTGCATTATCAATATCTCCCGAACTACTATTATTGATAATTAATAATTCTTTATTAGCATCATTTCCTGCAAAATCTTCCCACTTACTTGTCAATATTATATCATTAGTTTTATCACTATATTTTTTTATATATATTTCCGCAATTTCATTAAACATATCTCTCCTATTTGCAGCTATAATTACCGCTTCTCTAATTAATTCTTTTTGTTGCTCATATTTATTATCAGAATTGTCTTCCATTAATGCTTTTTGCATTTTTTCTTGAATACTTATTCGTTGTTGCATTATTTCAAATGTTTTAAATGCCACTTCTCTTGCTTTCGGAGAAGCATACATTAAATATTCACTTTTTAAATCATTCATTTCCTTAATCATGAAACCAGTTCCAGAATATTGTCCTACCTTTCCTATGGACCCAATTGCCTCTTCTTCATTTTTATACGTAAGATAACTAAGAAGAGAAAGGCACTTTTCGTATATTATTTTATCGGCGTTCAAAATTTTAAATAAATTATCCTTATTTATATATGCCAATTCATATGCATCACCCGCATTAACATTTTTATCGTCGATTTTCCCATTGTATTCTTTTGCTTTATAACCAACCACCCATATGCCCTCATTTGTATTGTATCCATTCAAAGAAAAAATATATATCTGCCCATTTTCATTTCTTTTAAATTCTATATTATTCCCATAAATATATTTCAGGACATCATGGAGGCTTGGTTTTTGATAATTGCCTAAGGTATAAGGATTCACAGCAATCCGTTTTTTATCAATTCCATTATTTGTCATCAAGCTAACTAGAACTGTGGATGATAATAATTTGGGATGTAACTTACTATAATTAATTTTTCTATTTGCTGATGTGATATTTGCAGATACTATCTTAAATGTAGCAACTGAACCATAATTCAACATATCAATAATATATTTAGTATTTATGCCACGTTTTTCAATCGGTATTGGTCCTACTTGAGAATTACCAGCAATCTCATATTCACCTTTACATTTGTAACTAAATAATCTAACATTATTTGGTTCGTTTCCTATGAATACTTCAATCTCTATATTAGATACTTTTGCAGGTATACCTGAGTTATTACTTATAATGATACTCCCAATAAGATATCCGTCATTTGGACCATATGTAACCGTTCTGTCTTCAGATGAGAGAAATTCATTTTTATAAGCGCTGTGCATTTCCCATAAAGTATGTTCATCAGAAGTATTCTCATAACTTGTGGAAATATTAACAAGAGGAATATTAATCAAGGATGTGAGTGTAGAAACCATATTACCGGATAATAGTGATGAGGCACTGTTTAGGATTTTACCACCTGACAAAGACATATCGGAACCAATTCCAAAATGCTTAATAATATTAATGTTGTGGATGTAATCATAATTTGAAGTGTTATTATATTCGACTAATCGGCGATCTATTTTCTGTCCAGAAACTTTATATTCAATTCCAATAATAGCTTTTCCGTACTGTTTTACTTCAATTTCTGGCACATCAGCAATATAAGGGTCGGTTCCTTTGGAAAGCTCTATCTTATTTGTTAGGCCATCAAAATCCCAATCCTTTGAAGGATTTTCCAAGGCTGTGGAATGAAAAAGAACTACTGGTGAGTTTAAATCTGGGAATTGAATCTCAGGGCTGAAGTTTGCAATAAGGACATTTTCGTTGGCAGAAGGAGGTTGATTGACTGTGGGACTTGAGGCTTTGGAAGAATTAATTAATTGTGACAAAGAAATATTTCGTAGAGAATAATCGGATACAGTATCTTGTGAAGATAAAGATTCACTTTTGCAACTAGAAAAAAGTATATTCAACTGAAAAGCAATAAATAAATCAAATAAAAGTATTGAACTATAACGCATATATCCCTCCCAGCCCCGTTTTAAAATAGGGCATAATAAATCCTTGCTTTTAACTTTTCAACAACTTAGGGTAATCTCTATTATTTTAAATAATACCAAAGGCAAGAAGTAAATGGAAGATTATGGATAAAAAAAGGTAACTTCTGTTCAGGCAAAATAGCCTTAATGGGGTAATTTCGGCTCCGCCCAACAACCCGCAAACATGTACTTTGCGATATTGTATTCTTCATACTAATTCCCCTTAAACATCTACTCACAAAGGGTGGATATTATTTAAGAAGGGTCTAAACAATCATGGAAGCAACTCAGATGGCTTAAATTTGAAGTGGATAGGAGTCTGTATTCCAGAGGGGAATTGAATAGAAGGTATGGATTGATATGGGTTATCACAAATGAAAGAAAAGAGTGTAATGTAATAAATTATCATATTTTGATTGGTGTAGACCGGAGGCTTGATACTATTAGCAAAAAGGGCTTACGAGAAAGTGGTGGATACTAACTTGAGAGTTATGCTTGATATTGACGAAAAAATTTTTACAAAAGGCTTGAGATAAAGTATATTTGCGTTATGTTTTGCTGCGTATAGCAAAAAAGGAAAATTTACAATGGAAATTTTAGAGTGAATAAAGGAGACAGCCATGGAAAACAAACAACAAAAGAAAAAAAGAGAAAAGCCAGATGTTCCTTCCTATGAAGAAATCATTAAACTGCTGAAGACACATGAATCTTCAGCAGTTTGCTGCAAAATTCTGAAGACACTCAGTGCAAGGGAGGAAAAAGTCCTGCGTTTGAAATTTGGAATAGGTGTGAAATCTAAATATACAGACGAAGAGATAGCACAAAACTTCAGAATTACAAAAGACGAAGTTAAAAAAATAGAAAACAAGGCTCTTCGTAAACTGAGACATCCTCTGAGGATAAAACTTCTCAGAAACCTTATAGAAACAAATCAACTTTGAGTAAAATTTGATGAAGGATTATATACAATATGTTCAATAGATTTTAAGTCAAAGGTATTATCTTAACTGGGAATTATTCTCACTAAACAGAAAAATTAAAAATTGTTTTATTAAAATAGCTTGTCTGTTTGCTGTTACAGGTCGGTCGATTAGTTCCGTATGAGTTCGCATGAATAGTTCCGAGCCGGTTCGGATGAATAGTTCCGTTCTGGTTCGGATAAATAGTTCCTGCCTGGAGTCGGTTGAATAGTTCCGCTTGAGTTCGCATGATTAGTTCCGGTTTGGTTCGAATGAATAGTGCCGCTGACAGTTCCAAAAAAATAGTTCTATTTCAATTTCCCATGACAGGTATAAAATGTGAAGAACTTTATTCAATTTGGTGTTATAATTTAAAATAAAGGGGATGGTTTGCGAAAAAGCCTTCAAAAATTTTGAAAAATCCAGTAGTTAAATGGGGTGAAGTGGGAAACCCCATCCATTTCAAAGGGGGATTGACACTAGGCGAACTTTTATTGCATATTGGCAAGCACCAAGTGGTGGGAAAACCGACTCGTTTCAAAAGGGGATTGACACTGCTGAGTTTCGACCTTCTTTTATTGACTCAATTAAAGTGGGAAACCCCATCTATTTCAAAAGGGGATTGACACAACTTAAAAGCAATCCTAACTTTATCACCGTTAATGTCTCGTCAAGTGGAAAAAACCGACCCCCTTTAAAAGGGGATTGACGCCTATTTACCAAATATAAAACTCTTGTATGAATACTGAACCTATTTTGAACGGGAGTAAGATTAATTTCGAAAATATTAATTTTGTAGCTTATAGTTCCCAAAGAATATAAAGCCACTTCATAATGCTATTGACATACACATTATGCTTCTTGCCTCTCATTCTACTATGATAAATTCGTAAGAATATTAAGCCCTTTTAGTAAAACTTTTGTTTTTTGTTTTTTCCATTGACACAAATGCATATTTTGCTAAATAAAAAATTTTATTTTTTTCCTAAATTGAAAAATGAGGTCTGCCTCTATTTGGTTCTTTGAAAGGTAATAATCCTTTAATCGGAAGAGAATAAAAGTGAAGGTAAATTTGTAAAAAACAATAACAAAGGAGGCAATCAAAATTTAAGCAAATGCTGTCATAATTGAAAATTTCCAAAATACCACAATGGCAGACAAAGTTACTTCGGCTTTTGGCTTGGGCTAATATTTCTGAACAAAAAATTAGAAGGGCAAATAATGGACCTATGGTAAAAATATATTAAAATAGACCAAGGAAAAATATTGCTTTAATTTTAGATTGAGTGATAATAGTTATGATTATAAATTACAAAGTTAAAAGTGAGTGGTTGGCGCTATAATGTAGGAATAGTTGAGGAATAAGTATATTCAAATTAAATGCCATAAAAAGTAGATAGGAGAAAGGAATATGCCTGAAGATACAGCTGGAATTTTTAAACCAGAAGCAAAAAATATATCAAAAATATTTGGAGATGCTGACAGTTATTATCTAATACCTGATTATCAAAGACCCTATAGTTGGAAAGATGAGCAAATAGAACAATTATGGGATGACATATATTCTGCGATGGAATCGGGGGACGAAAGTTATTTCTTAGGTCCTTTAATACTAATAAAAAGAGGAGGATATTTAGAAGTTGTTGATGGACAACAACGACTTACAACCTTGACAATATTGTTTTGCGTGCTCAGAGACTTATATGAAAGCAAATTAAAAGATTTAGACAAAACGCTATCAGCCAGCATTCGTGATGCTATTAAGAGTTTGGTAAAAGAGGAGCCCCGGTTAAAATTGATAACCCAAATGAATTATCAGAATAAATTTGAAAATGAAATATTGAACGAAGTGAAATTTCCAGAAGGGGAACTTACATCCAAAGAAAAAGAGCAAGAAAAATTCAAAAATGCAGCATTTATATTCAAACAGAAACTTGAGGAACTTGAAAAAAAAGCGGAGTAGAATCTATTAAAAAATTTACAGATTACCTTTTTCGAAAGGTAGAAATGATAACAATCACTTGCTCCCAACCAGGTTATGCTATCAAGTTATTCCAGGTATTAAATACGAGGGGTCTTAATTTAAGCCCAGCTGACCTAATCAAGAGTCATCTGTATGGTAAATTAGAGGATGAGATAAAAAGAAGACAGTTTATTTCCACCTGGCAAGAAATAGAAATAATCTCTAAGCAAATGGAAGAATCCATTACGGACTTGTTAACCTACTATGAATACCATTTATTAGGACAAAATCCAAGAGGTTCATTATACGAAGAATTAACTAAACAGTTCAATGGGCAAGACCCAAATAAAAATATTTACGAATTTAAGGAATTTGTTGATTTCTTCAATGAGATTACTCGATTGGAAAGTAAATTAATATTTTCATTCTGGTATTTACCAAATCAAGTTTTCTGGAAGGCTATACTTACCACAGCCAAAAGAAAGGGATTTTCTGAGTTTGAAGGGCTATGTAAAGAGTTAAGGAAGATGTATTATTCTTATTGGATTGCTGGCTATTCAATTTCCAGAATTAAACAATTATCTTTTAAAATAATAGGATGGGTGAAAGAAAACAGAAAATTGATTGATATTATCAGTGAAATAGAGAAAAAAATGAAGGATGATAATATAATTCCTCGAGTAATGGATAGTTTGCGTAATGATGTCTACGGTGAGTCATGGCTCAGACCGTTATTGGTATTAGTAGAGTATGCTCAGACAGATGATGCAAAAATATCCTATATTGAACTTGATAGCAAACTCCATGTTGACCATATTTTACCATTAGGTTGGAAGTCAGTGCCAGAATGGAATAAAACTTGGACTGAAAAACAAGCGGAGAAATGGTTGAATAAAATAGGCAATTTAACATTGCTATCTAAAAGGAAGAATGTCGCTCAACGCAATGACCCACCTTTCAAAAAGAAACAAATGTATGAAAAAGGATACGGAGGTAAAACTGCATTTATAATTTCTCAAAAAGTCATAGATGCTTTGGGAAATTCTGGTTGGACAGAAAAAGATGTTCAAGAACGACAAGAGTGGATTATTAAAGAAATAGAGAGTATTTTTGAAGTAAAATTAAATTAGGAATTCTATAACAAACATTAAAGTGATAGAGAAAAGTTCCTTTACCAAAAATTTTTCGATGATATATCGATTTATGAAAATTATATCCTGTTAATAGGATGAATATTCGTCAATTTACATTGAAAAATTAAGTTGGAGTTAAAGAGGAGTTTCAAATGAAAAGAGTAATTTTATTATTTGCTTTTTCATTCTTTTTAAACTCTTGTTCTAAATGTAAAGGTAATTATACAGTAAAACTATCAGGAGTTATAGCGATTTCTGCTGGTGGTTCTCGCACCTGTGCGCTAATGAGCAGAGGAGGAGTGAAGTACTAGGGTACTAATTCTTATGGTCAGCTTGGAGATGGGACAAATACGGATAGGACTACGCCAGTAGATGTTTCAGAGCTTTCTTCAGGAGTTATAACGATTTCTGCAGGTTATTATCACACCAGTGCAATAACGAGTGGAGGAGAAGTGAAGTGCTGGGGTAAGAATAATTGTGGTCAGATTGGAGATGAGACAACCACGCAAAGTACTACGCCTGTAGGTGTTTGCCAGTATTGAAAATCCCTATCCGCCATTTCCTGTCCATTGTTAGCTAAAAGACAAATATTGAACACGCTTAAAATTGAAAGGTAACTTACTTTTCTGGTGTCCAAATGGTGTCCATAGGGGAGCTAAAATGAGGCAAAAAGAGACAATGTAAGGCAAAAAACCTGCCATGCGTAACTATTGGATAAATCGAGAAAATCTCGAAAAATTGGGGGGTTGGATGCCTGCCTATTTTTATGCTCCGTAGTCTGACGCTCTATCCAGTTGAGCTACGGGCGCAAGTTAGAACTTCTAATCTATAATTTAATATAACAATTTCCAATAAAAAACAATACCAAATTTCTTACACATTGGTAAAAAGAAAAGGGTAAAGTATCACTGGAGGCATCCTGAAAACACTCACTTAAGCACTGAAGCTATGTACTATCCAATTTATCTAACTTTTGAAAGGGATAGATTTTCATAAAAGGATTGACAATTTATAAGAAGTTTCGATTATTTGTTTAATGGAGTTTATATCTGCAGGAAATGGATTGAACCAAACCATAACCTTAATCTATAATTTTGGATATGACGGTTTAAAAAACCACAAAAATAAAACTTTTAGAAACTGTAGCGAAAAAAACTAAAGGAATTATGAATATGGATTTTCTTCAAAAATTTCAGGACTTACTAAAAGAACTTTTTCAGTTTGAAACCTCAGATTTGGATTTCGGGATTTATCGAATTTTAAATTATAAACGGGAACATATTGAAAAATTCATTAATGAGGACCTGAGAAATAGGGTAGAAGCCGCTTTTGCAAAATATAAAGATCAGAAATTAATTGATATAGATAAGAAATTTGAAAAAGAAAAAGAGAAACTAATTGCTGTTTTAGGAAAAGATTCTTTAACTCCGACTGGAGATGTTAAAGAAGAATACAGAAACACACCTATAGGTAAAGATTTTCAATTTATAAAAGCACGGAAGGAGGAAGCACAAACTATAGACGAAATCAAATCACAGGTCTTCAATGACCTTTACAATTTTTTCTCACGATATTATGCAGAAGGTGATTTTATTCCCCATTACCGCTACTCCATAAAAGGTCACAAATATGCTATCCCTTACAATGGTGAAGAGGTAAAATTATACTGGGCTAATTCAGAACAATACTACACTAAAACAGGTCTTCTTTTCAGAGATTATGCATTTAAAACTGACTTTTACAAAGTCATTTTTCGCACTGTTTCAGCAAAAGAAGAATTAGGTTCTAATAAGGCAACAAAGGAAAGATTTTTTGTCCTTGATGATGAAAATCTGGTAACTTTAGAGGATAAAACATTAATAATCCGCTTTCAGTATAGAGAAATTACGGAAAAAGAGGTTAAGCATTATGAAGTGGAAGGAGGAAGTAATAATGCAAAACAGGAAAAGATTAACCAGAAAAGTTACGATGACATTTTGAATAAAATCAATGATGTCACATTAAAAGGTCTTTTAGGGCAAATAAAAAATGAAAAACCGCTCCTTCTCTATCAACTGAATAGATTTACTGCAAAAAATACAAAAGATTATTTTATTCACAAGAACCTTAAGAAATTCCTATCTGAGCAACTTGATTATTTTATAAAATCAGAAGTCTTAGATATTGAAACACTGGAAAAAGAAAGATTTTTAGATAAACACATAACCCGTGCTAAAGTTGTGCGGGATATTGGTGAAGATATTATTGATTTCCTTTCCCAAATTGAGGATTTTCAAAAAAGATTGTGGGAGAAAAAGAAATTTGTTTTAAAAACGGAATATGTAATCACTACTGACAGAATTCCAGAAGAATTTTATGAAGAGGTCTGGAGAAACAAAGAACAAAATAAAGAATGGGAGGAATCAGGATTTGAAATTCCAAAAAAGAAGGAAGAATTAAAAAATTGCAAACTCCCGGTTGATACTAAATATTTCAGTCAGCAGTTCAAAGAAGAACTTCTTGAAAAATTAGGTGAGACTGCAGACTTAGATGACCTATTAGACGGTCTTCTTATCAAAAGCGAAAACTGGCAGGCACTTAAAACGATTTTGAATAAATACAAGGAAAAAGTGCAGACTATTTATATAGACCCACCTTTTAACAAAGAACAGGATGCGGATTATCTTTACAATGTTAAATATAAAGATTCAACATGGGCAACCATCCTTGAAAACAGATTGAGATTAGCAAGAGACTTGCTTTCGGAAAAAGGAAGTATTTTCGTTAGATGTGATTACAATGGCAACTGGCTCGTTAGACCTCTTATGAATGAGATTTTTGGAGGAGAGAACTTTAGAAATGAGATAGAGATAAACAGGACGAAGAAAATTTTTACTGGCGTTAAAGGATATAATATAGCAACAGACAGCTTGTTCTTTTATACCAAAAAAGAAGATTTTAATTTTTACGCTCAATATAAACAGAGAGGGCAAGAACAGAAATGGTTAAATATGCATTCTCCTGGTGAAAGGAGACCCCCTGAACGAATTATATTTAATAAACTTCTCTATCCTCCAAAAGGAAGACATTGGACATTTATTCAAGAAACTATAGATAAAATGATTGAGGAAGGAAGAATAAGGATAAAAGAGGATATGGAATATATAGATTTGATGGGTAATAAAGTAAAAGGAATGCCGCAATATTTAACTGGTGAAGAAGAACTTTTAGACTCTAACTGGACAGATATACCTGGTTATTCTCAAAATCAAGGATTCCCCACTGAAAATTCAGAAATTCTTTTAAAGCGTGTCATTGAATCAACATCAAATGAAGGTGATTTAGTTATGGACTTCTTTCTTGGTTCAGGGACAACGACTGCAGTTGCACAAAAACTTAAAAGAAAATGGATTGGAATTGAAATGGGGGAGCATTTCTGGACAGTGGTCTTACCACGAATGAAAAAGGTTCTATCTTATGACAAATCTGGAATTTCAAAAGAAAAGGATGTTAAAGAAAAATACAACGAGAAAAATGCAGGTGGTTTTTTTAAATACCAGATCCTTGAACAATATGAAGATACACTTGATAACATCGAACTAAAGGAAAATAAACAAGCAAAATTAAAGTTTGGCAATGATTATCTTCTAAGATATTTCCTCGACTTTGAAACAAGAGAAAACCCATATCTATTAAATATTGATAATCTTAAAAATCCCTTCTCATATAAACTTAAGGTTAACCTCCAGGAAGTTGGAGAGCCACAGGAATTAGTTGTGGATATACCAGAAACTTTCAATTATCTTTTAGGATTAAATGTAAAAAAAATAAAAACAAGGAATTTCCCATCTGATAAATCATCTACCACATCAAAAGGTCAAAATGGAAAATATCTATTTATTCTTGGAGAAAAAAATGGGAAGGAAATTGCTATTGTATGGAGAGAATACATGGATAATTGGGATGATGCGAAGTTTAGAGAAGATAGGGAATTTATAAGGCAAGAATTAAAAGATTGGAGGCCACAGGTTGTTTATATAAATGGACAAAGTGTCCTCACCCCGGAGTTTGGCGATTTTCAGGCTGAAATAAGATATATTGAACCAGAATTCAAAAAATTAATGGAAGTTTAGAGATTGGAGCTCTAATTTATGAGTATTGAAAAATACCTCGTCTTAAATAAATATCTTCTTTCCCTCTTTGGCGTAAATGAATTTAAAGATTTTCAACAGAAACTAAAGAATGCACCTCAAGGAATTGATAGTGAAGGAAGAAGTCATTTTATAAATGTCCTCCGATCCTCTTTTGGTGGTCTCCACAAAGACAAACTTCCTCAAGAGGTTCTACTCAGGTATGATTCAAATATCCAATCCTATGTAAAAAAAATAAATTTCAAGCGTGAAGGAGTTTTTCTAAAGTATTTCCAGTACCTAACTGTGCTATTTGCCGAAATTGTTTTAGACCATCTCAAAAATAAGAGAGTGGAATTCCTATTCGAACTTAACGAATTTTTAAAAAATTATGATGATAAAGAGGTTAAAAAGATTGTAAATGAATTTACTGACAATGACCTTAAAAAACTTGCTTTCTGGATGGCAACTGGTTCAGGAAAAACCCTCATTGCTCATTTAAATTATTATCAGTTTTTTCATTACGGGTTATTTGCTCCTGATAATATTATTTTTATAACACCAAACGAAGGGCTTTCAAAACAACACTTTGAGGAGCTGGAAAAAAGTGGAATACCAAGCAAACTTTACACAGGTAGTTTGAGTAATGGACTGAGGAGGGAAAATGAAGTTTTAGTTATAGAGATGACAAAATTTGTTGAAGAAAAAAAGGGTGGAGGAGTAACACTACCTGTTGATGTATTTGAAGGTAGAAACCTCATTTTTGTAGATGAAGGGCATAAAGGAAGAAGGTCAGATGAACAAAAATGGGCAAGGCTAAGGGATAGACTTGCAGAAAATGGATTTGCGTTTGAATATAGCGCTACCTTTGGACAGATTTTAAGCGAAAGAAATCAGGAAACACTTTGTAAATATTCAAAATCAATACTTTTTGATTATTACTACAAATATTTTTATCTCGATGGATATGGCAAGGATTTTTCAGTTTTAAATGTAAAACAAGCAAAAATTCCTGAAAAGGAATTTCAGGAATCAATGCTCATAGGTAATCTTTTATCATTTTACGAACAAATTTTGTTTTATGAAGAAAATAAGCGATTAGCAAAGGAGTATAATCTTGAAAAACCTTTATGGATTTTTGTTGGAACAACGGTTACCGGAAAGGAAGAGGAATCAGATGTTATTCAGATTGTTGAATTCATAAATAGAGTTATCCAGGATGAAGAATGGGTTAAAAGTTGGGTAAATGACATTTTGCAGTGTAAAACAAATCTCAAAGATGAGGAAGGTAAAGATATATTTAATGGAAAATTTGAGTATCTTAGAAATAGAAATATAGATTTTGACGATTTGTACAAAAAGATTTTTGGTGGAAAAGGGAGCTTCGGAATATATGAATTAAAAAATGCTGAAGGTGAGTTAGGACTAAAAATTTCCGAGAATGAATATTTTGGGGTTATAAATATTGGTGATGTTTCTGGTTTCAAGAAACAAATTGAGAAAAACAAAATAGCAGTAAAGCAGGATGCAATATCAGGTTCTCTTTTTGATGATATCAAAAAAGAAAACTCAAAAATAAATATACTTATTGGCTCTAAGAAATTTATTGAAGGCTGGGATACATGGCGTGTTTCTTCGATGGGGCTTCTAAATATTGGTAAAGGACAGGGTCCGCAAATTATTCAACTATTCGGAAGAGGGATTAGACTAAAAGGTAAAGGGATGTCTCTAAAAAGAAGCGAAGATTCAAGGGTTCGAATTCTCGAAACACTTAATATATATGGAATTAAGGCAGATTATTTAAGTAAGTTCTTAGATGCAATAAGGAGAGAAGATGTAGAGTTAGAATCGATTAAAATACCTGTATCTTATCAACATAAGGAAAAGTGGAAAGAGCTTCCAATTCTTTACAGTGACAAAGAAACTAAATTTGAAGAAAAAGAAATTTTAAGATTCAGGGTTGATAATAAAATTCATTTCACAATCGATCTCGTTCCAAGAGTTTCAGTTTATCAAACGAAAGAAGAAAGGGGGGAAGGAATTAAAATAGAGCAGGTCAAGGGAAGAGTTGAAGAATTAAAATTTACAGAAAATGTTTTAAATATACTTGATTGGGAAAAGATATGGAAGGAGGTTTGCGAATTTAAGATTGAAAGGAATTACTGGAATTTAATTTTAGAAAAAGATGAAATAAAAAGATTACTTCTTTCGGATAGGTATAAAATTCTGGCATTTTCTGAATTTTTAGAAGTTAAAGCAAAAAGTGATATCCAACGACTGGAGGAAATAGCCACTCTCGTTATTAAGAAATATCTCACTTCGTTCCATGAAAAATGTGGAAAACATTTTGAAGTTGAAAATCTGCGCTATGACAGTGTGGAAAAACAACTGCCCCTGTTCAACTTTGATGGCTATACAGTGATGGTAAATAAGAAAGAAAAAGGACTCATTGCTGAAATAAAGAGTTTAACAAAAGATTTAAAGAAATTGTTAAAGGACGATGAAGAAACTCTTCCACGAATCTGCTTTGATGGTCATCTCTATGTGCCAATATTACTTAAGAGTAAGAAAATAGAGAGAATTTCTCCTGCTGGACTGGAGGATAGCGAGAAAAATTTTGTTTTGAGACTCAGGCAATATTTGATATGCAATAAAGAAAAGTTTTCAAATATTGAAGTTTATCTTTTAAGAAATTTTCCATTTTCCGGGCTTGGTTTCCAACTTTACTGGTCAAAATTCTACCCTGATTTTATTATGTGGATTAAAAGCGGTAGAAAACAAACAATGATTTTTATAGAACCACACGGACTTGAGCATATCAAAGGATTTAACAATGAAAAGATACTGTTTAAAGACGAAATTAAAAAAATGGAACAAAAATTAGGAAATGAGGATATAACATTGGAATCTTTTATACTTTCGACAACTCCCTATGAAGAGTTGAAAAAAGGTGGAACAGAACATTCAAAACAGGAATACATACAACATCATATTTTATTTTTAGATGATTATAATTGGCCTGAAATTTTATTTAGCAATTTAACAACTTAATACATGTAAACTATTATTTTAGGCATGGTTCAAAAAATTGGGCTTGATAAATCAAGCCCCTACAAAAAATGGTGGATTTTTGTCACTTTTTAACACTTTTATAGGGGCAACGGCCGTTCGCCCCTACTTCTTGAACCATGCCTTATTTTATAATTTTATACAAATAAAGCAATAATGAAAATCATTAGATATGTAGCATCTTCAGCTGGTATTTCAAGGCGAAAAGCAATGGAGCTTCTAAAAGATGGTAAAATTTACTTAAATGGCAGCGCTGCTCTGGATGCTTCCACAGATGTTTCACCCGGTAAGGACATAATAACAATCAATGGTAAAAAACTTGCTCCACCAAATCACATCTATCTTGTAATGTACAAGCCAAGAAAGACAATATGTTCGAGATATGACCCTCAGGGAAGGCAAACAATCCTTGACCTTCTTGAACATCGTCATAAAAAGGCAAATTCTGTTGGAAGGCTCGATTACAATACTACAGGTGTTTTGCTTCTGACAACAGATGGAGAGCTTGCCCAGCGTTTAATGAGGTCAAAAGTAATAGAGAGAAAGTATATGGTAAAATTATGGGGCAATGTTTCTGATGAAAGTTTTGACAGGTGGCGACGGGGAATTACAATTGACGGACGAAAAACAAGAGAGGCTAAAGTTGAAATAATTGAAAGAAAAGGTGCAGTAGCAAAAGTTAATGTTACACTCACTGAAGGAAGGTATCGTATTATCCATAAATTAGCCGAAAAAACAGGGATGAGAGTCCTAAAAATTCATAGATTTTCATTTGGAGGCATAAGATTAAAAGGTTTAAAACCGGGGATGTACAGGTATCTACTTCCATCCGAACTCCGTCACCTCCAGAGTCTTACTAAAATCTCTCCACAGATTTAACTTCGGAAACCTTTTCAAGTGCGTTAATTAGTTCTTGCAATTCACGAGTACCTTTAATTTCGAAAGTAAGGAGGTTTAAAACATTTCCATCCTCTCTCTTTTCTGTTTTTGCCGATATTACATTAAAACCTCTTCCTGAAATTAGTTGAGTTAGTTTTGCAAGAATCCCTCCCTTTGGTTCTGTTAAAATCTTTAGCCCTGTAACCGCTACCGTTTCACTATCCGTTTCCCATGATATTGGAACCCTCCGCTCTACATCGCTCGCAAGTAAAAACGGGCATGAAGACCTGTGAATCGTTATTCCCCTTCCCCTTGTAACAAATCCCATAATTCTGTCACCGGGAATTGGTCTGCAACACCCTGCAAACCTCACCAGAAGATTACGAATATCCCCGAGTTTTATCTGGGCGGAATTTCTAACCATTCCTTCTATAAACTTTTCCTCTACAATCTCCTGCTTCTTTTTCTCTTCCTCAGGACTAATTATTTCGAGGACCTGCTCGGGAGTGATTTTATTCGATGCTATTCTTATGTATAATTCATTTAAATTTGTGCACTTAAATACATTAACAATATTTTTAAGTTTCCCCTTTTTTTCCATTTTATTGAGAGAAATTGAGTGCTTCTGTAAAAACTTTTCAAGCATCTCCCTTCCCCTCTGAGCCATTTCCTTCCTTTCCTCTGTGTTAAAGTACGACCTTATTTTTGTTCTGGCTCTGTGCGTTTTTGCAATTTCGAGCCAGTCCTTTGAAGGATGTGCACCTTTTCTTGTAATAATTTTTACAATATCGCCTGATTTCAGTTCATAGGAAAGAGAAACTGCTTTTCCGTTCACTATTGCTGCCGTGGTACTATGTCCTAAAGAAGTATGAATTGCATAAGCAAAATCAAGTGGAGTCGCTCCTGCAGGAAGAGCAATTACATCCCCACCGGGTGTGAAAACATAAATTTCTTGAGGAGGCTCGAACAACTTTTCCGTTGTTTCATCGCCAGAAATTGAAGAAGTTATCCACTTAATCTGCTTTTCTTCTAACTGTGAAATTTTTTTTCCACCTTCCTTGTACCTCCAGTGCGCAGCAATACCCTCTTCTGCAATTCTGTGCATTTCATGAGTCCGAATCTGTATTTCCATCCTTTCTTTGTATGGTCCAATCACTGACAGATGGAGTGACCTGTATCCATTTTTTTTAGGCTGTGAAATGTAATCACGAAATCTACCTGCAATAGGAGGCCATTTACCTAAAATGAGCCCCAGAGTCTCCCAGCACTTTTGCTCGGTTGGAACGATTATTCTGAAGGCTATGACATCATATATTCCGGATAGAGTGACTCCCTGCCTCTTCATTTTATTATATATCGAAGCAATATGTTTTACCCTTCCATAAACTTTAGCCTCTATTCCTTTTTCTTCCAGGAGGCTATGAATTACTCCGATGACATTCTCTATATACTTTTGTCTTTCTATTTTTGTTTTTGAAAGCTCCCTCACTATTTCTTCGTAAACATCAGGTTTTGTATATTTTAAAACAAGGTCTTCAAGGAGGCTCTTTATCCTGTGAATACCCAACCTCCCTGCAAGCGGGGCATAAACTTTCTCGCTTAACTGGATAATTCTTTCCTTTCTATTATCTGGAAATTTTTCTATGTTTTCCATCATCTGCCGATGGTCTGAAAGGTGCAATATTATTGTCCTCAAATCTCCAGCCTCACTTATCATCATTCTTCGCAGGTTATCCGTTTGTTCGAGACTGAGTGTCATTGATTCAAAAGTGTGAAGCCTTTCCATGCCCTTTAAAAGAGAATAAACCTCGTTTCCCTCATCTGAACCAATCCTTTCCGCATTACCTAAATCCACACAGTCGTGAAGAAGGGCTGCCTTGAGGGTGGGAATATCCTGTTGCATTTCCGCAAGAGAAATTGCTGTGTCGAGGCTATGAAGTATATAACTTGTTCCGTCAAACCATATTTTTTTATCGTTGATTTTTAACGATTTATCAAATGTCCTTCGAAGTTCAGCTTTTTCTTCTTCAGTAGCGTATCTGGAAACATGTTCCATAAAAGTAAAAAGCTTTGATTCTATCTCTGAACCCTGCAAAATCTGCATGAAATTTTACCTCTTTTACACTCTGTTTCTGTAAACCCTATTTTAAAACATTTTGAACCACGCCCAAATTTCGTTTCAACTTAAAAATTTTTATATTGCCTGTTTAATAAACGAGTGATATTAATAATTAAAATAACAAAAAGAAGAGGGAATTTTCAATGAATGAAAAAAAACAAAATGCATGTATATACGGGTTTGAGCCTGGACTACGAAACTCTCTAAAGGAGATTTTATACTTTGCAGGTTTCACAAATCCATACGATGTAGAAGATGTCTCAGGTTTATCGAGAATTTTCAAGACGGATATTCCTGACATTGTAGTAATCTCGCTTCAGGCTCTTGATGAGCTTGATTTTCACATAATGATTGGGAGTAACCCTCAATTCGACAGAATGGTTATAATTACCGGAGTGGATGATGTGGAATCTCCGAATTTGAGGCATGCCATTGAAACATGCGCTATGGATTTCTTTCTTATCTCAAAACCTTACCATCTCAAACGTCAGGCAATGGCAGTTATGGCTCTCAATCCATGGGAGGAGATTCCTGCAATGGGTGGTAAAATTTTTCTGGCAGACCCTAACCTCGAAAGGCGAATTGCTGTTGCAAGGTCACTGAGGATAGCCCGCTTCGATGTTGATTTTGCTGTTGAAACTAGTGAAATCGAAGAAAAAGTCAGAGGAGAGCACCCTTACAGGGTAGTTATATGCTCTGAAGCTCTCGGTGAAGAAAATCTTGTTACCATCATTAAAAAAATCTCCTGCGATGTGGAAGCGAGACAGGTTCCATGGATAGTTTATGGTGAAGGTAAAATATCCTTATTCAAACCACAATCCGGTAAAATCCAGGAAGAGGCAAGACATACATCTACGGAATTTAGCCCTGAAACAATTGTATTTCATGTCCAAAATCTGCTCTCACCACACATAAAAGAAATGAGAAAATCCGAAAGGATACCATACTTTACTCCTGTTAAAGTTATACTTGAAAGATTGAACGAAGAAATGTGGGGATTCAGTTCTGACCTCAGCGAAAATGGTCTTTACATCCGCACCCTTGTTCCACCTCCTCCAGAAACTATGGTTACAATATCTTTCAAACCCCCAACAGCGGAGGGAATGGTAAAAATGGGGGCAAGGGTTGCATGGAGGAAAGAATATGGAAGCAAGGGAAGCCCATCAAAACACCCTGGTTTTGGAGTCGAATTTGTAAGGATTTCGGAACCAGATAAAGCTGCAGTTCAGGCTGGCTATAATATTTTAGCACAAACATTAAAAAAATGTTCTATTTCTAACGATTGGTGATCGCGAAGGGGAAATGGAGTCTTTTTCAGAAAAAATGGAAAATTTTTCTTCATGACTCCTCAATCCACACCACCCTCAATAAGTCAACGCAATCAATTCCGTTTTTTTTATTTTCTCAAAAAAGCCTGCAGTTCATTTTTCATTATAATCGGGCAAACCGGAGTTTCTTTTTACCGCAATGATGGTTTCAGGCTTGCCTCATCTCTGAGTTTTCAAACGATTCTAAGTATCGTACCTGCAATGCTCTTCGTTTTATGGACTATTCAGCAGGTTCATCCTGACCTCGGCATGAGCAAAATTTCTGATATACTGAGTCCCTATTTCCTATCAGATGATATAAAGGTTGCAACCGACAAAATAAATGAAATTATTGAAAAGATTAATTTTGAAACTATTGGGTGGATTGGAATTATAGCATCGTTTTTTGCAACATTCGGGCTTTCATGGAATTTTAAAGGAGCTCTCGACAGACTTTTTAATATAAGAAATGTGAAACTTAATCTTTTAAAGAGACTTGCCATCACCTGCATGGTTGTCCTTCTGTTTCCCCTTTATATATGGATAACGATAAGAGAAACGCGCCTTTATGTTCACCTTCCATCCATTTTATATCTCGGGAGGCCATATTTAGTAACAATTCTCACGCTTTTTGTCATTTACAGGTATCTGCCCGAAGAACCCCCCAGATGGTGGAGTGCTGTCATAGGAGCAGTCTTTACAGGACTTCTTCTCGAATGCGAGAGAATAGGTCTTGCACGCTATTTTTCTGCCATGAAAGGGGTTTACAGTATCATCTATGGAACACTTTTTCTCGTTCCCTTCTGCCTTTTATGGTTATATTTATTCTGGGTAGTGGTGCTGGCAGGAGCAACTCTTTCTTCAGTAATTGAAAAAAAACTTTCACAGGATTGTTCCTGAATTGGTGTTTTTACTAATAGAGCGAAAGTAATGAAAGTCTGTTATCTATCTGTTATCTATTATATTCCCAGATTACTTCCGTATCTATGTTTTCTTCAATTCCTGTTATCAAGTATTCGAAATGTGGAGGAAGAATTACGGTTGGTGAAAGAGAAAAATTAACAAGGTCTCCATTTTGTGGTCCTGTGCGCACTCCACTTAAATCGACATCAAAAATAACAACAACATATCCTGTATTAGTGGATGTTGGTTCAATCGGAAGCAAAACTTCGTAAGGAAAAGAGGCATCAGGTGATAAAGTTACATTCTGATAAAGGCTGCCTCCTAATAGTGTCGCAGAAGGAGCAACTGAATCAACGATGAGAACATAGAGATTCCCCGTAAGGTCACTGTGACTTCCTGCGAGGGTTGGGTCTATTGTGATTTCTCCCCATACCCTTCCAACCCTCACATTTAAAACGAAATCAGCATCCTGAACTGCTTCGTTTGCTGCAAGAGTCCCTTCAACAGGGGGTCCTGTAATTATATCACCGAAGCTTTCCTGTCCTGATAACCCTGAATTATCATCATCAAGAAGGGCGCCAAACCAGTAAGGACCGGGCGGAATGTTTTGCAAGCAGAATTCGACAGTGTCAGAAAGTTCTGTTAAAACCACAGAAGAGATACGGGTACTCGCAACCGGGTCAGGTCTTGGATAAGTTTGGACGGGGTCTTCATTAAATACTGCAATAATCATTGAACCAGCCGCATCTAAATTAGAATCTGAGGGATTTACAATCATATTATCACCCCTTTTCAGAATACCACCAAGGCTGGCAGTACCAGGAGTCAAAACCGGGCAACGAGTAGGTTGAACTTCTTCTTCTACTATATCCTCACCGCTAATTTCCTGCGGTTCCTCCATATCCATCTCACTTACAGCATCTTCTTCTTCCTGAGGTTCCAGAGAAATTTCTTCAACTCCTGTATCTTCTCCGATACTCTCATCTTCCACCACCTCATCTGTAGTTGTGTCTTTCTCACCACCACCTCCTCCACATCCTGCTAAAGATACAAAAATAGCGAGGGAAATTAATACAATAAGAGTTCGAATAATTTTAACTTTGTTTTGCATTTTGACTACCTCCTTAATTTTTTCTATATATAGAGTATATTCTAATAAAATTAAAAATCAAACTTGACCAAATAAATTTTTAAAAGTAATTATTTAAGTAATTATCAAGGGATTAATATAAAATAACTTAGAGGGGTTTCTTTGAACGACCAGAAAGGCGGCGCAAGAAGGGACACAGAACCAGATTTAGTCGAGCCAGAAGCGACTATCGTAACATCTCTGGAATCAGTTTATGCTCAACCCAGAGAAAAAACGCAAAAAAAGCCTTATCTTATAGTGATTGCGGGGAATGCTGTGGGGGAAGTATATCAGATAAGAAAGGATACCGTTATTCTTGGTAGAGAACCTGACTGCGATATATCAATAAGGGACATTGGAGTCTCAAGAAAGCATGCAAAGATTTCAAAAGCACCATCTGGAGAGATAATTATTGAGGACCTCGGTTCAAGAAATGGCACATTCATAAATGGAGAGCAAATTGCAAGAAAATTATTGCAAGATGGAGACCGAATACAGTTAGGCATGACGACTATTTTAAAATTTTCTCTCAGCGATACACTTGAAGAATCTTTCCAGAGGAGGATGTATGAATCCGCGGTACGCGATGGATTAACCAAAGTTTATAACAGACAGTATTTCGATGAAAGACTCGATAGCGAATTTTCTTATGCATACAGGCATGGAATTCCACTTTCTCTGATAATGACCGACCTTGACCACTTCAAAAAAATAAATGACACATACGGACACCCGGTAGGGGATGTCGTTTTGAGGGTTGTTGCTCAAACGATGACGAGAACAATAAGAAACGAGGATATGCTTTCGAGATATGGAGGAGAGGAATTCGTGGTTCTTGCCAGAAATACTGATTCAAATGCAATTATAATTCTTGCTGAAAGGATAAGGGCTTCGATTCAAATGCAGTCCATTCCAGTAAGCACAGGAACAATTCGCATAACTGTAAGTGCGGGATGCTCCACTCTGGAAAATCGCAACTATGGTAATCCCCGTCAGCTGGTACAGGCCGCTGACGAAGCACTATATATTGCCAAAAAAACGGGTAGAAATAGAGTGGTTAAGGCTGCGTCAATAGAAAGTTCTAAAACTCAAATTTAAAAATAATGAAAATAGTTTTTTGGAGGTAAAAAATGGATTTAGGATTGAAGGGGAAAAATGCTATAGTAACAGGGGCGAGCCTTGGCATTGGAAGGGCAATTGCTCTTGCACTGGCGAAAGAGGGTGCAAATGTTGCAATAAATTATCGAAAACACTCTGAAGAAGCGGAAGAACTCGTCCAGTCAATTAAAAATCAGGGGGTTCAGGGTATGGCATTTAAAGCGGATGTGGCAAGTTTTTCAGATGCTCAGGAGATGGTGCAAAATGTCATTGGAACATTTGGTGGACTCGATATACTGGTCTGTAATGCAGGTGTCAATAGAGATGCAGTAATCTGGAAAATGTCAGAGCAGGAGTGGGATGAGGTGCTGGCGATAAACCTCAAGGGTTATTTCAATTATATAAGAAATTGTGCCCCTGTTTTTAAAGAACAGAATCGAGGGAAAATTGTTTGTGTAACAAGCATAAATGGTTTGAGGGGAAAATTTGGTCAATCGAATTACAGTGCTTCTAAAGCAGGGATAATCGGACTTGTCAAGTCAGTGGCAAGGGAACTTGGAAAATATAATGTAAATGTCAACGCTATTGCCCCAGGTTTAATTGAAACAGACATGGTAAAGCAGGCACCCGAAAAAGTTAAAGAAATGGCACTTGCAGAAATTGTTTTAGGAAGGCTTGGCTTGCCTGAGGAAGTAGCGGATGTGGCTGTTTTTCTCTGTAGCGAAAAGGCAAGACATATAACCGGCGAAGTCATCCGGGTTGACGGCGGACAATACATTTAAGAGAAGCAAGTAATTGTCATTTGCTTTCTGTTCCGCCCCAAATAAATTTCATTCCTGCAAAAATTTGAGTTTCTCTTCAAAACCTTTTTTCTTAGGAAGGGTTTCCGCTTCAATTGTCTCCATTCTTTAGCAAATCTGGCTTATCTGATAATCAAGGTCCGAGATTTCATTCTGAAGTTTATCTTTTATTGATTCTTCATCACTAATTTTTTCATATATTGAAAGCCAGTTTCGGCTTATCTTTTCCAATTTACTCATAATTCCATAAGATATTCTTTCACTTTCATTCCGAACCGGTTCATTGTCTTAAAGGACATTTTTTTTATTTCTCTTTCTTCCGTTTACTTTTAAAAAATAATTGCTTATTGGAGAAAATATGATATATTAAATTTTGTGGTAGTCGGAAGAGAAAAGAAAATAGACATTAATAATTTCCTTAACGAACTTAGAAAAGATAAGAAAGCAAGGGATGAACTTGTTGTTATTCTCGGTAACGGAGTTGCGACAAAAGCGGA